>Ga0310694_10003471_pt1 | contig 15479 bp, 11 predicted proteins | sample 174DNAGHGhighgp2_FD_203884 | JGI IMG/M metagenome (GOLD analysis project Ga0310694, IMG submission 203884) | Sheep rumen microbial communities from Palmerston North, Manawatu-Wanganui, New Zealand - 1742 DNA GHGhigh gp2 (v2) (version 2) | ecosystem: Host-associated > Mammals > Digestive system... | reverse complement strand
CCATGCCCTCGTTGCGGAACACGCGGCCGATTTCATACACCCGGTCAAAGCCGCCCACGATCAGGCGCTTGAGATGCAACTCCAGCGCGATGCGCAGGTACATGTCGATGTCCAGGGTGTTGTGGTGGGTTACGAAGGGACGCGCCGCCGCGCCGCCGGCCTGGGTGTGCAGAACGGGGGTTTCCACTTCCATAAAGCCCCTGCTTTCCAGGAAGGTGCGGATGGCGGTGATGATCTGGCTGCGCTTGCGGAAGGTGTCCCGCACTTCGGGGTTCACCACCATGTCCAGATACCTTTGGCGATAGCGCAGGTCCATGTCGGTCAGGCCGTGGAACTTTTCAGGCAGAGGCTTCAGGCACTTGGACAAAAGCGTGATAGCGTTGGTGTGCACGGAAATTTCGCCGGTCTTGGTCTTGAATACCGCGCCGGTCACCGTCACCACGTCGCCGATGTCCATATCCTTGAAAGCGGCGTAGGCTTCCTCGCCCACGTCCTCGCGCCGGATGTAAAACTGGATTTCCCCGTCGGCGTCCAGCAGGTGCGCGAAGGACGCCTTGCCCATGATCCGGCGGCTCATCATGCGGCCCGCCAGGGTCACTTCCTTGCCCTCGTAAGCGTCAAAATCGCCTTTGATCTGGCTGCTTTTGGCATTCACGTCGCACTTGGTGATCAGATACGGATCATGCCCCTGCTGCCGAAGGGCTTCCAGCTTGTCCCGGCGGATTTGTTCCTGTTCAGAATAGACCGGAGTATGTTCTTCCTGCGCCATATGTACAGTCCCTCATTTCGTTGGAGAATTCTTATTACAGGCGGATTTCCAGCACCTTCACGTCATACACGCCCTCCGGCGCTTCCACGGAGGCAATGTCGCCCACCTTTTTGCCAAGCAGCGCCCGGCCGATGGGAGATTCATTGGAAATCCTGTTGTTCATGGGGTCGGCTTCCCGGGCGCCCACGATGGTGTATTCCTCTTCTTCATTGTCGTCAATAAACAGGATGCGCACGGTGGTGCCCACGTTCACCGCCTCGGTGGACACCACGCCGTCGATCACGATGGCGGTGCGGATGTCGTTTTCCAGGGCGGCGATCTCAGCCTCCAGGCGGCTCTGCTCGTTTTTCGCTTCGTCATACTCGGCGTTTTCACTCAAATCGCCAAAGCCCCGGGCGATGGAAATCTGCTCGGCCACTTCGGCGCGGCGGGTGGTGGTCAGGTACTGGAGCTTCTCCTCCATTTTCCGCATGCCTTCCGCGGAAACCACGGTCCTGTTGCTGTGTTCATGTTCTTCGCTCATGATTTTTTCTCCTTTTTGTTTGGTCCGGTTTGATAATCCTTTATGGCAGGAAGGATTCGAAAATCTGCAGGTCATAGCGGGCCTTCAGCCTGTCGAAATCCGCCTGTGAACGCACCGTCCACGCGGCCAGAACCGGGTGAAACAAGGCGCGCATCATACGGAAGGAAAGGTTGCGGTCGGATTCAAAGCCATACGCCACGAAATCCGGCCGGGAAAGGAAATTCATCAGCAATCTCGCGGCGGCCCAATATTGAAAGCCCTTCCGCTGATTCCCGGGAAGCCTTGCCAGATCGCAGGCCAATTGTCCCCGCGGCACCTGCCTGTCATGCCGCCGAAACCACATAACCAGCCTGGGATCAAAGCTTTCCATGCACCAAATGCCTGGATAATTCCGCATCACGCGGCTTACTTTCTCCGCCAGGCTTTTCCTGTCGGGAGAGGATTTCAGCTCCACGATCAGCGGCACGCGGCCTCCGATGACAGCCAGCGCCCCTTCCAGCGTGGGCACGGTTTCATTGGAATCCTTCAGGCGCAGCGCGCTGATTTCCTTCATGGGCGTTTCCCGGATCAGCCGATCAACACCGCACATTCGAAGCAGCGAATCATCGTGATGCACCGCAAGGCTTCCGTCCGCCGTCATGTGCACATCCAGCTCGATGCCGTAGCCCTTTTCCGCCGCCAGGCGAAAAGCCGTCAGGGAATTTTCCGGCACTTCGCCGCCGTGAAGGCCGCGATGCGCGTAAGCCCTGCCCAGCAGCGCCTGCATCCGTTTCCGTTTTCCCCGCCATTTGGGAGCAACCAGAAACAAATAAATCAGCCAGAGCCCGGCGGCCCCTGCGGCCGCAAGCCAGATCACGCGCATTGCTTTATCTCCTTGAATCCATACCCAAAAGAACGCCTGCGCGGCGTACTTGCCTATTATAGCGCATCCGGGCCGTAATTGCAACCGAAACACTGCCATAATTTGTATGGAAAAAAGACATTTTTCCGCATTTTCATAGATTTTCCGTCTCTTATATGGTATAATTTACGGCAGATTCCCGCTTGCGAAAGGCAGATGAAATTCCGTGCGCCGTACTGTGCTCCGTTGTCTCCCCGCATCCATTCCCCTGCTGCTGCTTCTTTTCCTGCTGCCATGTTTCGCCCATGCTCAGGAAGATTTTTCTTCTCTGTCCATCGTCATGACGGCCACGCCCCTTCGCAGCGAAAAGCAGGTGCCGGTGCACCCGGCCATCGGCGACAAGCCCTTCGCCCGGATGGATCAGGGGGATTTTTGCCAGGTGACAGGCCACCAAGGCGCATATTATCAGGTGATTTACCAGGGCCGGACAGGCTATGTGCGCAAGATTCAGGTACAGCTCACGGGCAGGATCAGCAACGAACCCGTCAAAGAAGAGCCGAACGAGCTGACCCTGAACGATCTGTGCCCCGTACAGCGGGACGCCAAATCGCCCGTGCTCAGCGGTACGATCCATTCGGAGAGCAAGCTGGACACCCTGTATTTCTTCGTTTGGGACGCCAGGCTGCAGCGGGTGGAAAAAGCCATGCTGATCCCGCTGAACGAGCCCTCGGACAGCATCGGCGCTTCCTCCATCAATCGGAAAATCGCCATGGATGGCATCACCGCGGGCCGCAAAGTTTACTTGCTTGAAGGCAGCGCCAACGGTGAAATGACGGTGCTTTACCGCACGCTGGTGGCCGTCCGGGGCGTGTTCAGCGAGCCCCGGCATATCACCGACCGCTGCACCGTGTCTGCCAAACAAGCCACCACCCTGGACGTGAATTCCAGCTGGAAACAGGGCCCGGACAGCAAACCTCTGACCGTGGAAATCCCAAAGGACGCCTCCGCCGCGCTCCTGACTCTGGAATGGACCCAGCCGCCTAGGTCTTTCACCGTTGAAACCAGCGACGAAAACGGAAACATCATCTGCAAAGAAGAAAAACAGACCGGATTCTATCTTGATAGTATCCCCCTGACTGGCCGGGAACGGAAAATTGCCGTGTCGCTTCCCCAGGGAGAAAAAAGCGGCGTGGTGTGCGTCAGGGTATACGATGCGAATTATCCGGATCACGCGGTACAGCGCTGGGAAGAGCTGCCCGAAAAGCTGGATCTGGTGGCGGTGTCCGCCCATCAGGACGATGAATTGCTCTTTCTGGGCGGCACGGTGCCCTACGCCTGCCGGATGGGCAAGAAAGTGGGCATGGTGTACATGACCAACGGCGGCAGGAAACGCTACCGGGAAGCCATGGACGGCATGTGGACCGCAGGGCTCAAATATCATCCGGTGTTTTTCAACTGGAACGACGCCAAAACCAGCGGTCTTACCGGCGCGGAAAGCCTGTGGAAGCGCAACAACGGCGGCGTAGACCCCAGGGTCACCATCGTGCGTTTCATCCGCCATTACAAGCCCGACGTGATCGTGACCCAGGATTTCAACGGCGAGTACGGCCATTTCCAGCATCAGCTCTCCGCCCGCCTGTGGGCCGACGCGGTGCAGCTGTGCAAAGATGAAACCTTCGACCCGGAATCCGCTGCGCAATACGGCGTGTGGGACGTTAAAAAATTGTACGTACATCTTTACGAAGAAAACCAAATCATGATGGACTGGGACCAGCCGGTGAACGACGGCACGCCCTTCACCTATCACATCCTGGCCAAGGATGCCTTTGACAAGCACCACAGCCAGGTGACCGCTTTCAACTACGATTACCACGGCGCCCGGTACGACAATCGGGTGTTCGGCCTGTACTACACCTCCGTAGGCCCGGATGAAGCGAAAAACGATTTTTTTGAGCATATCCCGGATTAACCCCCGCCTGTCCCGAATTCTTCGCCCGAAGCGTTGACCGCGTCGGGCGTTTTATGGTATACTTGCATTTGTTTACGGATATGTACGCAAAGGGGCCGGCGCCCCGGAAAGGAAAGTACCTTGGCTGAAAAGAAACTGATCGCCCCTGCGGGCTTTACCGACCTGGATCTGTCCGATGAAATCATCAAAGCCGTGGTGAACATGGGCTTTACCCAGGCCACCCCCGTGCAGGAAAAAACCATCCCCATCATGATGGAAGGCCACGACGTGATCGCCATCGCCCCCACCGGCACCGGCAAAACCTGCGCCTTTGGCATCCCCATGCTGGAATACATTTCATTGACCGACACCCGCATCCAGGAATTGGTGCTGGCTCCCACCCGGGAATTGGCCCAACAAATCGGCGAGGAAATGGAAAAGCTGGCCAAGTTTATCCCCGAGGTGCGCATCGCCGTGCTTTACGGCGGCCAGCCCATCTCCAAGCAGCTGAATCAGCTCAAGAAAAAGCCCCAGATCATCGTGGCCACCCCCGGCCGCATGCTGGACCATATGCAGCGCGGCACGGCCAGGCTTTCCGCCGTGCACACCCTGGTCATCGACGAGGCCGACGAAATGCTGAAAATGGGCTTTGTGAAGGACGTGTGCCGCATCATCGAGGCCGTGCCGCCCCAGCGGCAATTCGTCATGTTTTCCGCCACCACCAATCAGGATGTGCTCACCATCTCCTGGAAGTACCAGCACGATCCCATCGAGATCACCATTCCGGCCACAAAAGAAAACAAGCCGCAGATCGCCCAGTACGTGATCCCGACTACAAGGGAAGAAAAATACGATCAGCTGCTGTACCTGCTGGATTCCGACGTGTACAGCCGCATCATGATCTTCACCAACACCAAGGACATGTGCCGCCGCCTGAGCGAAAGGCTGAACAAAACCGGGTATCAGACCGAGGCGCTGCACGGCGACATTCCCCAAAGCAAGCGCAATCAGGTAATGAATGGCTTCAAGCGGGGCAAGTTCCCCATCCTGGTGTGCACCGACGTGGCTGCACGGGGCATCGACGTGGACGACGTGGAGGCCGTGATCAACTTCGATTTGCCCAACGAAAACGAGTATTACCTGCACCGCATCGGCCGAACCGGCAGGGCAAGGAAGCACGGCGTGGCCTTTACCCTGCTTTCCTTTACGGAGAGCGTGCGTCTGGATGAGATCCTCAAGTACATGAACAGCCAGCCAACGTATCTCAAATTTGACGAAATGGGCGTACTGCGCAGCGAAAACGGAGAAGCCTTTTTCGATAATATCTGATTTTCAGCCGGCGCACAGCCGGTTTTTTCAGGAGGATTATATGCTGGATCGAATTGCCGGTATAGCGCGGGAAGCGGGAAAAATCATCCTGCAGGCCCATGACGCCGCGGCGCATCAAAAGGAAGGGCATTTCAATTTCGTTACCGACGCGGACGTGGCGGTGCAATCCTTTCTGAAAGACGCGCTGCTTTCCCTGATACCCGACGCCCGCTTCTTTTCCGAGGAGCAGGAAAACGAGCCCTTGACCAACGCGCCCACCTTTATGGTGGACCCCATCGACGGCACCATGAATTTCATGCGCTCCCGCAGGGCTTCCGCCGTGTCCATTGGCTATTTGGTCAATAAGCAGCCGGAAATGGCCGTGGTGTACAATCCCTACACCGACGAAGCGTTTTCCGCGCAAAAGGGCCGCGGCGCATGGTGCAACGATCAAGCCATCCATGTATCGTCCTTTCCCTTTGATAAGGCCATCGTGTCCGTTGGCACGTCGCCCTATGACGCGGAGCTGGCGGAAAAGTCCATGCGCTGCGCCGCACAATTCCTCCATTTGGCGGGCGACATCCGCCGGGTCGGCTCCGCCGCGCTGGATCTGGCCGACGTGGCCTGCGGAAGAGCCGACGTATTCTTTGAGCTTCGCCTGCGTCCCTGGGACGTGGCGGCGGGCTCGCTGCTGGTTACCGAAGCCGGCGGCCAGTTCTATTCTCTTAGCCACGATCATCCCTATTACGACGACGCCTGCGGCATCCTGGCCGCCAACGCCCTGTGCGCCCCAAAGGCGCTGGAGATCGTGAACCGGGTTATTTGACGCAAAGAAAAATGCAACATCAAAAAGAGAGGCTGGCAGCCTCTTTTTTCATGGGTATTTTGAATCAGCGCATGGATCAGCTCTCCGTGCTGATCCCCTCGGGAATATCCGCCAGATCGTAGGGCGTGGTCTGATACACGAAATAGTTCAGCCAGTTGCAGAACAAAAGGTTTGCATGCGCCCGCCAGGACACGATGGGCGATTTTTCGGGATCGTCGCCGGGAAAATAGTTTTCCGGTACGTGAATGGGCTTCCCCGCGTCCAGATCGCGCCTGTATTCCTGCAAAAGGGTGTCGGCGTCGTACTCGGAATGGCCGGTAATGAAGATTTGCTTATGCTTTTTGGCGTACACGGCGTACACCCCGGCCTGCGGAGAGGAAGAAAGCACCTGCAATCCCGGCGTATTCTCCACATCCTCCCGGTTCACCGTGGTATGCCGGGAATGGGGCACGTAAAATACGTCGTCGAAGCCCCGAAAAAGGATGCTGTTTTTGTACTCCACTTCGTGAGGATACACGCCGAAGAGCTTTTCGCTCAGCGGCCGTTTTTTGATGCCGTAATGATGATACAGCCCGGCCTGCGCGCCCCAGCAGATGTGGAACGTGGAATGAACGTGCTTTTTCGTCCAATCCATCAGTTCGCACAGCTCGTCCCAATAATCCACGTCTTCAAAAGCCAGATGCTCCACCGGCGCGCCGGTAATGATGCAGCCGTCGAAATTCCGGTGCTTCACCTCGTCGAAAGTCTTATAAAACGCCTGCAGGTGCTCCGGCGGCGTGTTGGCCGGCTGATGGCTGGCCGGCGCGGCAAGCTCCAATTCGATCTGCAGGGAGGTATTGCCAAGGAGCCTTGAAAACTGCACCTCCGTTTGAATCTTCTTGGGCATCAGGTTCACCAGCAGGATCTGCAGCGGACGGATATCCTGGGTAACGGCGCGGTTTTGCGTCATCACGAAGATGTTTTCCTTGTGCAGCACGTCTACCGCCGGCAGATGATCGGGAATTTTAATGGGCATTGCAAGCGCGTTCCTTTACGATTTATTGATGGTCCTTTCGTTATGCCTTATCCAGGGCCTGGGCCACGTCGTCGATCAGGTCCCGGGCATCCTCCAGGCCGCAGCTCAGGCGGATCAGGCCCGCGGGGATTCCGGCGGCGGACAGCTGCTCGTCGGTCATCTGCCGATGGGTGGTGGTGGCCGGATTCAGGCAGCAGGAGCGGGCGTCGGCCACGTGGGTTTCGATGGCGATAAGGCGCAGGCTGTTCATGAAGGTCTGGGCCGCGTCCCTGCCGCCTTCGATCTCAAAGCTCACTACGCCGCAGGAGCCGCTGGGCAGGTACTTCTGCGCCCGCTGGTAATACTTATCCCCCGGCAGCCCGCAGTAGGTGACGCTTTTCACCTTGGGGTGCTTTTGCAAAAACTCCGCCACGCGCTGGCCGTTTTCGCAGTGGCGCTGCATCCTCACATGCAGGCTTTCCAGCCCCAGGTTCAGATAGAACGCGTTCTGCGGCGACTGGATAGAGCCGAAATCCCGCATCAGCTGAGCGGTGCACTTGGTGATGAACGCGCCGCCCAGGCCGAACTTTTCGGCGTACACGATGCCATGATAGCTTTCATCGGGGGTGCACAGGCCGGGGAATTTCTCCTTGTGCGCCATCCAGTCGAATTTGCCGCCGTCCACGATGGCGCCGCCAACGCCAACGCCGTGGCCGTCCATATACTTGGTGGTGGAATGGGTCACGATGTCCGCGCCCCATTCGATGGGCCGGCAGTTGACGGGGGTAGCGAAGGTGTTGTCGATGATCAGCGGCACGCCGTGCGCGTGGGCTGCCCGGGCGAACTGTTCAATATCCAGCACCGTCAGGGCGGGATTGGCGATCGTTTCGCCAAAGACGGCCTTGGTGTTTTCCCGGAAGGCGGCGTTCAGTTCTTCATCCGTACAGTCCGGGGGCACGAAGGTTACCTCGATGCCCATACGGGCCATGGTGACGCTGATCAGGTTGAAGGTGCCGCCGTAGATACTGGAGGAGGACACGATATGGTCCCCGCAGGAGGCCACGTTGAACAGAGCGAAAAAGTTCGCCGCCTGGCCGGAGGAGGTGAGCATGGCCGCCGCGCCGCCCTCCAGGGCGCAGATTTTGGCCGCCACATAATCGTTGGTGGGGTTTTGCAATCGGGTGTAGAAATATCCGGAAGCCTCCAGGTCAAAAAGCTTTCCCATGGCCTCGCCGCTTTCATACTTGAACGTGGTGGACTGCACCACGGGAATCTGCCTGGGTTCGCCGTTGCCGGGGGTATAGCCGGCCTGGACGCATTTGGTATCCAATCTATAATCCTTCATAAAAATATCCTCCCGTTGGTTCATGGCGTATTCATCCTGTTCATGATAATCAAGGATGGGCCCCGTGTCAATCGCTTCGGAGGAACAAAACCAAATTTAGTGCAAAATCGTCCGCTCCCGCGCCGTTTCGCGCTGCTTATCTCCGCATACCGGTTTTCCTGCCGAACGATTTTTTTGCTGTCCGCATAATCCGACGTTTTTCGAGGCAGGATAGTAACGATGATTCCATGAATTATCTACACACGTTTTTGCAGGAGGGAACGCTTATGCAGTATGACCGTCAGCGGGACACCGTGACCGCGTTCATCACGGGAGAATTGGATCAATGCAGCGCCCAGGCCATACGGCGGGATCTGGACCGGCTGATCAAAGACCCCACCGTGCGCCGCCTGGTGCTGGATTTCAAGGGCATGCCGTTTATGGATTCCTCGGGCATCGGGGTGATCCTGGGGCGCTACCGGATCATGCGGGAGCGCGGCGGAAGCGTGGCCGTAACGAATATGAACGACCATGTGAAAAAGGTCTTTTGTTTGTCCGGGATGAGCCAGGTCATCCAAATCATCTGACGGAGGGATACGCCATGCAGATCATCAACCAAATGAAACTGGATTTTTCCGGCATTCCGGAAAACGAGGGCTTCGCCCGGGTAGCCGTCAGTGCCTTCGCGGTGCAGATGAACCCTACTCTGGACGTGCTGGCCGACATCAAAACCGCCGTCAGCGAAGCGGTGACCAACGCCATCGTGCACGGCTATCAGGACAAACGCGGCACCGTCGCCATATCCGCCAGGCTTCGGGCGGACAGGGTGCTGGAAATCGAAGTGACGGACTATGGAAAAGGCATCCCGGATATCGAGCAGGCCATGCAGCCCTTCTTTACCACCCAGCCGGAAAAGGAACGCTCCGGCATGGGCTTTTCGGTGATGCAATCCTTCATGGACGCGGTGCAGGTGTCCTCCAAGGTAGGCGAGGGCACCACCGTGCGCATGCTCAAGCGCCTGGGAGACGCGCAGTGAATCTCTATGCCCGGGCGCAAAACGGCGATCCCGATGCCCTGGCGGCGCTGGTAAGGCAGCATATCCCCCTGGTGCAGGCATTGTCCCGCCGTTTTTCGTATTCGGAGGATGCTTTTCAGATGGGCTGCATGGGATTGGTGAGCGCCATCCGGCGCTTTCGTTTTGACGGAAGATGGCAGTTTTCCACTTACGCTGTGCCTTTGATCCTGGGTGAAATGCGACGGGCCTTTGCCAGGGGACTTGGCTGGCGTGCGCATGCGGCGCTGAATAAAGCGAAAAGGTATCGGGACAATGCGCTTCAATTCAGCGGACGGGAGCCGCAGTCTGCCGAAGTGGCCAAAGCGGCCGGCATCACCCCGGCGGAATTGACGCTGCTGATGGAATGGGATCAGCCGTCCGCCCCGCTGGACACGGAAGCCCTGTCTTTTCTGCCGGATCCGTACAGCGAAGCATGGCTGACCCGGCTGTTTATCCGGGATATAATATCCAGAATGGCTCCGTGGGACCGCTATGTTCTGCGGCAGCGGTTCATCCTGGGGCAAAGCCAGACGGCCGTCGCAAAGCGCCTGGGCCTGTCCCAGTCTGCCGAAAGCAGGCGCGAAAAAGCCGCCCGGATGCGGTTCCGGGCGGCCTGGATGGAAGAAGGTTAATCGTAAATCTTCCGGCCTTTGGCATCGTCAGCGCCGCTGAAGCGATGGAAGAAGGTGTTCACCACGTCCCGCCACTCCCTTGCGTTGCGCACCTGCTTTTCCATCCGCTCCGCCGCTTCCTGCCCATCGGGCTCGGGCAGGAGCAGCGTCCGCAGAGCCGCCTGCATTTCTTCCGCTTCCTGCGCGCCTTCAAAATGATCGTCGTAGAGGCGCTGGATCAGGGTACGCCCGTCACGCATCACGAAATCATAGGGCAGCCGATGGAAGAACAGCAGCAGCTGATCGGGGCATTTCTTGGGATCGCCGTACAGCTTTTGCCACTTTTCCGGGTACTGGCTCACGTAGCCGGTGCCTTTTTCCGTTCTGTCCACGCCCACGGCGTTGCGGTCCGCCCGGTTGTAGGTGCCCCACAGGTCGAATTCATACCCGTAGGGATTGGGCCCGTAATGATCGTGCGGGTTCACCATCCAATCCAGTCCCAGGCTGCCGGTGTACTTTTCGTAGGCGTCCCGGCTGTGAAGGAGCAGAGCGACCAAATTGCTTTCGTCTTGCCGGTCCAGCGCATAGGTGTTTTTCACCCAAGCGCGGATCACTCCTTCCGCCTTGCTGTCCGGATTCCAGGCAAAAACGCCAAAGGCGTACAGGTTCAGGCAGGCAAAGGGATGCCCCGTCCAGTTATCGTCCCGTCCCAGGTTGCTCACAGCGGCGATGGCCTTTGCGTTTTCCTTGCCCATATCGTCGATCACATCCCGCCAAAGGGGCGGCATGGCGAACAGGTCGATCTGATGCCCGGTGTATTCCTGGGCCAGCTGCAGTTCAAGCGCCAGGCGGGTCTTTGGCATGCCGTAAAACAGGGGCGACACGGGCTCCCGCACCTGAAAATCGAATGGGCCGTATTTGACCTGCAAAATCACGTTTTCGTCAAACTGGCCGTCCATGGGATGGTATAGGTCATACGCCGCGCAGGGCCGGTCGGTCCTTTGGTCGCGCCAATCCTGGAGGCAGTTGTACACAAAAGCACGCCACACCAGCACGCCGCCAAAGGGCTTCAGCGCCCGGGCCAGCATGTTGGCGCCCTGGGCATGGGTGCGCCCGTAGGCGTTGGGCCCGGGGCGATGCTCGCTGTCGGCCTTCACCAGGAAGCCGGCCAGATCGGGAACCGCAGCGTAAATATCCTTCGCCTGATCCGCCCACCAGGCCGCCACGGCGGGATCAGCCGGGTCCGCCGTGCCGACGCCCTGGGAAATGGGCTGGGAAAAATCAATGGACAGCATGAGCCGTACGCCGAAGGGCCGCAGCAAATCGGCAATGCGCCCCACCTCCGGCAGCATATCGTCGATCAGATGCTGAGCCGGCTGATGCACGTTCACGTTGTTGATACACAGCACGTTGATGCCCACGCTGCCCAGCATGCGGCCCAGCTGCCGGATGCGGTCCTCCTCATAGCAGAATTTGCCTCCCTCAAACCAGATGGACCGCCCGGCATAGCCGCGCTCCACAAAACCGTCCATATTGTCCCAGCTGTTGAGCATACGAAGGGGGTAATAGGGCGTCTGCATGCCCTTTGGCGTTTCATCGCCCCTTTGATGGGCCAGGATCAGTGCGTACGCGCCGTAAAGCACGCCTGTTTCGCCGCCGCGTACGCAAAAGCCGTTCTCCGTCTTTTCAATGGCGTAGCTCTCCCCCATGGCCGCATCCACAGCAATTTGGACCTGCAGTCCTTTCTGTTCAAAATACTGCCTGATTTCAAACGCAGCCACTTCCCGGGGCGTTTTCAGGGCTGCCGATACGGGCTCCTTCAGCGCGGTCAGCCAGGCAAGACGATTTTTCCAATTATCACGCATGGGTCTCTCTCCTTTTCGTTATGCGTTCTCCATCAGGCGGAAGCCGTAAAAATCAAACTTGCTGCCCGGAAGGAAAATAAAGGCCACGGTGCACACGCCGCCGGGAGAACGGACGGAAAAAGCCTGCTCGCTTCTTTCGCCGCCCTTGAATGCGCACATGGATGTGCTTTCCTCTCCCGCCTCATTCGTTATACGCACCACCACGGTGTTGCTGTCCAGCGCCGTTTTGCCCTCCAGATACAGAGTATAGGCGCGGCCCTTTTCCATGTCAAAGTGCAGGAAGGAAAGCGTCACGTTGTTGCCGATATCCCGAACGGCGTCCTGGTCCATCACAAAGCTGTCGCCGTACAGCTGATCGGCGTCCACGGCGCGGATGCGGCGGCCAAGGCGGGTCTGCCGGGCGAAAGAGAAGCCCTTCATATGCACCTTTTTCTCCAGGGAAAAATACAGGTCGTGCTCCCCCGTGAGAATTTCGGGCAGACGGTAGGTTTCCTCCTGATACACGTTCCAGATGCTGGGCTTTTGATAAGGCAGCACGGCGATCACGCGGCCGTTTTCTTTGGGGTTTCCGTCCCACAGGGTGATTTCATACAGCTGCGCGTCCAAGGCAAAGATCGGCAGCGTGATTTCATCCGATCCAACCGGGCCGAAATCCACGTGAGCAAAGCCGGCGGCGCTGAAGCCTTCCCGGCCAAAGGCCACGCCCTGCTCGTTGCCCGGGGTGATCTCGCCGATTGTATCGGTGCACAAAGCGCCGGCAATGAAGCGGTAGGGGTCCAGGCTCATGGCGCCAAAGCCGGAGGACGTGATTTCCTGGCAGGAAATGATCCGGGTATGCTCCGCGCCGTTTTTCGCTGAGGCCCGCAGGTACAGCATACCGTCTCCCCGGGAGGCAACGGTCACCAGATCGCCCTCCTGCCTGGCGGATGCGCAGGGCACGTCCACGCCCTGGGCGTTGGTCACCCGCAGGGAAACAGGCAGCCCGGCGGCTGTTTCCGGGTAAATGCGGAGGCGGAAGCGCGCCTCCGGCTTTTCAGGCGAAAGCGCCGCGCCGTCCAGAGGCTTCAGGTCGATGCGGCGGATCAGCGGGGCATCTTCCCCTTCAAAATGCCTGCACAGCGCCTGGAAGCGCGATCCCCTGTTTCTTTCATCATTCTTGATGCGCAGCGTCAGGCTGGCGGCTTCAAGCCCGTTGCTTTCAACCAGCAGCGTTATGTCCCCCGCCTGGTCCTGCGCGCCGATCATCACGAGCAATTTTCCGGCGAACAGGCAGCGGCTGTCGGTCTGGTAAGGATCGGTATCTGTGCTGTCGCCGTTGTCCATGCCAAGCAGCACGCCCGGGCCCTCCAGCTTGACCCTCATCCGGTTCACCGCGTTTTCAACCGGTACGCCCATCTCATCCGCAGCCGTTACGGTGATGAACGCAATATCGCCGCAGCCGGCGGCCAGCTCCTTTTCTTCACAGGAAAGACGGATGCTTTTCGGTTCTCCGCAGGCGCGCTTTTCTTCCTCGCACAGGATATTGCCCTTTTCATCATAGGCCCTTGCCAGCAGCGTGCCTTTTTCAAAGGGCACCTGCCACCTGGGCAGGCAGCTTTGCCAATCCAGACGGTCAACGCTTTTTCTACCCAGGGATTTGCCGTTGAGGAACAATTCCGCCGCCGCGCCGTTGGTCATCACCGGCACGTCGATCAGCTGGCCTTCGTTCCAATCCCAGATCATGCCGATATGGATCATGGGCGCATCGGTCCACATGGCCTGATAGAAATAGTAGCTGTCCTTGGGAAAGCCGGCGGTATCTGCCTGGCCGAAATAGCAGTTCCGGGTGTGGTAAGGCGTTGGTTCGCCGATGTAGTCGATGCCGGACCAAATGAACTGGCCCATGGAATAGGGCGTGGCCAGATCGTCCGCCAGCATTTTGGGCAGATTCTGCGTGCCCCAGCTGGTGGTGCTGTTGAGCAGGGACGAGCACTGCAAATCCTCTTCCGACAGGATGTGCGCGTCCATGGGGAAATGATAGACGCCCCGGCTTTGCAGATGCGATCCGGTTTCGCTGCCGTAGATCACCCAGTCGGGATGGGCCCGATGATGTTCTTCGTAATGCTTTTCCGCGTAATTGTAGCCGGGGATTTTGATGTTGGAAAGGAATTTGCCTTCCCGATGGCTGTACACCCGGCTTTCCAGCTCCTGGGCGCAGTCCTGGCCGCCCTGCCAGGGCATATAGTTGCTGCCGAAGGTCACCGGCGCGCAGGGGCCCAAATGGCGGTGCACTTCCTCGGTGAGTTTCCGGGTCCACATCCTGCCGCGCTCTGTAAACACGTCGTGGATCTCGTTGCCGATGGACCACATCATCACCGAAGGATGGCACCGGTCGCGCCGCACCCATTCCGCCACGCTTTGCCGATACGTTTCCGGGAAAAAGCGGGCGTTGTCATAGGGCGTTTTGGGTTCTTCCCACATATCAAACAGCTCGTCGATCACCAGAAAGCCCATCCGGTCGCACAAGTCCAGGAATTTCCGTGCCGGAGGATTGTGGCTGGTGCGGATGGCGTTGACGCCCATCCTCCGCATGATTTGAAGCTGCCGCTGAGCGGCCTTTTCGTGAAACGCCGCGCCCAGCAGCCCCAGGTCGTGATGCAGGCACACGCCGTGGAGCTTCACATGTTCTCCGTTCAGGAAAAAGCCCTCGTTGGGATCATAACGCGTTTCCCGAAAGCCGATCTTCCTTTCTTCCCTTTGGCTGCCCAGGGTGAAAACCAGGGTATACAGATACGGATCGGATACCGACCAGGGATGAATGCCCTTCAGCGTCCAGGCAAGCGCAGCCGCCGGCCCGTCATATTCCATGATCTGGCGATGGATCAGGCGCTTATCCGCATCGAACAGTTCCGCCGTTGGCATGAAATCCTCCCGGTTCATTTCCACGCCGGCGGTCAAACGCCAGTTTTCGCCGTCAAACGCCGTGTCCACGCTGACCCCCATGGGAAGCATATAATAATCCGGCAGCGCAAGCAGCTCCACATCCCTGAAAATCCCCGCGCCGGAATACCAGCGGGAATTGGGGCTGTGATAGCGCACGTGCACGGCGATCTCGTTGTCGCCAGGCGTCAGTTCATCCGTCAGGTTCACCTGAAACGCGGTATAGCCGTAATGATGAGCGCATACCACGCGGCCGTTCACCAGCACCTCGGCGTCCATATACACGCCGTCAAAATCCAAAAATACGGTTTTATTCTCCGCATCAGGCGCGTAAGCCAGCGTTTTTTTGTACCAGCCATCACCGGAAAGATACAAATTATCGGTATCCGCAATCAGCCAATCATGCGGCAGGATCACCGGCTGTTTTTCAGCCCTTGCAAAATCCTCGTATGTGCTCTCCAGCGGCAGCAGCGCAAAGGACCATCCGTCATTCCAGA
>Ga0310694_10003469_pt1 | contig 15485 bp, 11 predicted proteins | sample 174DNAGHGhighgp2_FD_203884 | JGI IMG/M metagenome (GOLD analysis project Ga0310694, IMG submission 203884) | Sheep rumen microbial communities from Palmerston North, Manawatu-Wanganui, New Zealand - 1742 DNA GHGhigh gp2 (v2) (version 2) | ecosystem: Host-associated > Mammals > Digestive system... | reverse complement strand
AAGAACCCGTCCATCGACCCAGAGAACCCAGAGGACAGGACGAAGCTCGACTACGCCACGAAGACAGTGGACACATACGTTAGGTACAAGCAGGCGTGGGACGGGAAGATTGAGCCTCCGACAAATCCAGCCCGCGAGCTGAGCCAGCAGACGGTGGAGCAGTTCAACCCCGCGTTGCGTGCGTCGTTCGGCATCTGGGAGAAGTACGGCTACCAGCCGATGAAGACGACACAGCAGTACTTCAAGGAGGACGAGGACGGCATGTACGTCGGGAAGTACATCCCGATGTCCAGCAAGATTGTGCACGGGATATACCGAGACCCTATGACGGGCGAGAAGGGAGACCCTTATGCCGACCAGAGAATCATCGGCGAGGTGATGCGTGAACGCCACATCATCTCCGACAAGACGTTTATGAAGGTGGACGACACCTACGACAAACTACCTTTCCTCGACTACAGGGTTGTAGGGAAGAGCGTGTATCAAGTCCTCCCGTACTTCTCTGGATACCCGCGTTCGGAGCATCCGCTGTACGCCACTCGTCCAGAGCCTCCGTACCCTTACGACAGGCAGTGGAGAATCGGTGGCTGGAGGATGCACGAGAGGGACTTGTTCAAACAGCAGAAGGACGAGGCTGAGGCTCGTGCGACCGAAAACGCCGTCAACCCAAGCAACAACGGCTACTACAAGGAGCCGATGGTTGACATGGAGATTGGCTCTGGTGCGCAGATTGGCGAGCTTTCGGAGTACACGTCCAACTCGTTCCTGTACCTCCAGCAGGAGTGGAATAGCTTCAACAGGTTGCACTGGAGTGCCGACACTGGCTCGACGATATACCTGTGCCTTGTCGCGCAGAGGAGGGACCACCTGCACGCCGACATCGGGAACCCGTTCACGGTCAAGACGCGCAACTCGTTCTGGAACGAGAACATCTCGGTGGCGGACGGCACGCGGGGCGCGTGGTGCATCAAGTACGACGGCACGCTTTCCGACATGGTTGACATGTCCGAGACGACCGACGCATACGGGAACCCGATGTTCATCGACGGGGAGCCTTACATTTTCATGCTGAAGTCCTTCACGGAGCAGAGCGACGGTCAGATTAACGACAACGGCTACATCACGTCGAGGGAATTCAGCATCTCCGAAACGGCGGTGTCCCCCGCGACAATCGTCGGCACGGACTACGACCCGTGGACCAAGGTGCTCACCATCCAGTTCAGGTTCGACGACGCTCTCGGAAGGGACTACGACATTGTTGGGTTCCAGTATATCGAAAACGACTACAATCTGGTACAGCTTCCGAACGGAGACTACCAGAAGGAATATGTGACGGAGGATGAATTCATCACGCCTGGAGGCGAAGGGAGCAACGGCACTGGTGTCCTCATCGGGAATCTCCTGAACCTCGCGTCCAACCCTAGGTCTGACAACTTGGTGTCCGACGAACTCCTCATCACCCATACGGTGAAGGTGAACCTCGGCACGCTCGGAATCAAAGCCACGGCGAACATGAGAATCAAGCTCCTGTCCGCGCTGTCGTCCGACAGGTTGGGGCTGACCGTGCCTGTGTTCACTGTCAAGATGTGGGCTAATGAATTCTTGAAACCAGTAGAAGAGCAGATAATGTCGTTGCAGGGATACAAGACTCAGTGGAAATGGGTTGAGACCTACGACGAATCCACTGGCAGGTCGTCTGGCAAATGGACGTTCCTCGACAACGACCACGCCATCAGGACAATCGGCAGGATACAGGAGACGGCGAATTCCGTCAGGGCGATGTCCGACAAGTTCGAGACATGGTACGGGAAGGCGTGCAAGTTCTGCCCTGAAGCGGTCGGCGACATCGACTCGTTCGAGGTCTGGCTAAAAAGCGGGAAGGAATGGGACGGGTTCTACTACGGGCATTTCTTCCTGACGTACCTTGTGTGGAATTCCGCGAACGGGTACTACGACGACTACATGGAATACGCATCCACATTGGGCGAAAGGGAGAGAGCCACGACGAAGGCGAGGAAGTGGTTGCAGTACAGGGGGCTGGAGGACGAGTACGAATCATGGTACAAGGAGCGCAGGTTGTTCCTGCTGATGTCCTACAAGGGCGAGATGAGCGGGGATTCAATGTCGTCGTTCGCGAATTCCGTGAAAACCGCGACACCCCTTTCCGACGAGCATATCGCATTCGCCGAGGGCAGAAGGAGCGAATACCTGAAGTATTTCGGCTACTCCGACGAGGACGAATCCGTTTCCGTCACCGCTGGAGACGCGCTCGCCTTCATCGAAGGCGCGGAACGCCAGAGGGAATTCATCTCGTACTACGCGAACAAGAACCTGTACGCCGACACGAGGTTCCTCGAACGCGCACTGGTCATGTGCCAGATGTTCGGCGTGGCGACGAGCGGGGTGTGGGAGGCGACCCCTTCGGACGCTCCGTTCGCAGGCGAGTACGAGTCATGGCTTCCCACGTCTGGATACGCATCCGCGCCTCTTTCGGACAAGTATCAGGTGTTCATCGCCACGGCACTTGGCAACCAGAAGAAGACACAGCTCATTAAATCGTATTCCGCAGAGGCGGTTGTCACCGACGAGAGGTATTCCGACACCACGATTGCCACGTCCTCTTCCGACGTGAAGAAGGCGACCATCTCCGACATCGGCAGGTCGCTCGCCTTCTCGTCTTGGCTTCAGGCTCCTTCAGGAAACGGCTCGACGAACAGCCAGAAATGGCAGGCGTTGAGCAACACGCTTGTCTCGTACAGGAAGCTTCTTGCCAGATGCCTGAACGAGAAGAACATGCTGGAGTCCGACTTCAGGCGCGACCTCGTGAGGCAGGGGTATTTCTGCAACGGGTTCCTTGAGAACCAGCCCTACACGTCGTCTGGCGAAAGCCAGAACGTGAACACATGCTTCAGGTGGAGGGTGGAGACGAGGCAGTACGAAGGGAGCATGGATGTGTCGCAGGATTCGCAGACCAAGGCTTACGGGAGCTACGACGACCGCTACGACATGTACTACCGTTTCCAGATGGACTTCTTCGACACGTTCAATTCGCAGGAAGGCGGGAAGCCCGTGACGGACATCATCTTCATCAAGGACGGCGAGACCGACGATTGCAGGATTCTGGCTGGCATCGACGACGCGGACAACTCCGCGAGGACGGCTCCAGTAGAGGACAAGAATTCCGACAACACGAACTACGTGCCTCGGCAGGAGGACTTGGTGGTGGAGAGGACTGGCAACGAGCGGGCACAGTTCAAGTCGTCGTCCAACGTGCAGGATTTGAGGTTCACGGCGATATTCGGGCTTCCGCTGGCGGAGCTTCCGCATGTCCCGAAAGCCGTCGGCGAAGGGTACGACAGGGAGGCAATCCAGTTGCCAGAACCGTGGAGGCAGGCGTGGGACGAGGAAACCGAGCAGATTCCAGAAGGTCAGGAGTACGAGCCGAAGGACATCGACTTCAAGGGCGTGTACCATTGGAGGGTGGCTCCCTACAACCTCCTCGATGCCCCGTGCTTCGAGACGCTCAAGGGCGGAATCAGGAGGGAAGGCGGGAACGTCGTCATCGACGGCATCTTCCATTCCGACCAGATTCTCGCGTGCAGAAAACCGAACTATCTGTACTACGCTACATCCAGACCGAGCTATCCCGTCTGGAGGAGGAATGCGTCGTGCCAGGCACTTGAGAACAAGAGCCAGTACGAACGCCCGACATCCATGAGCGAAGGCGAGGCTTACACCGACTGGATGGACAGGTCGCTTGAGACGAGGGGCGATGTCCAATTCCTGACGGACAGACCGAGGAAGGTGGATTACGTCGAATCCCAGACCGAAGTGCCTGGGGAAGCCGAATCCTACCTCATCTCCAACCAGTCTGGGTTCACCAGACTCCCCGACAGGCTGTACGGCACGTACAGCCGAGTCAGCGCGGACGTGTTCTCAAAGAACGGGGACTACTGCATCTACAAGGCGACGATGGACGGGAACGACTATTGGTTCATCGGCACGGCATCCAGTCCGACAGAAACCCAGAACGGCTCGTGGCTGTACCGCATGGACTGCCAGTACCCTGAACTCGCGACGACGGCATACGGGAAGGACGGAGGCGAGACACCTGTCAGCATATTCGCGTCGTTCGGAAACAGCGTGCAACAGACGGTGCAGAAGCCAGTGCTGTCGTACATCAAGGACAACCTCGGCAACTACGACACCCAGTGGATTCCATTCAATCCCGAAAGGAGGAAGCCGTTCGTCGTCAGGTTCAACGACCAATACCTGATGCTCACGCACAAGAAGACTGGCACCGCCGTCAACGGCGATGTCGCCTACCCCGCGAACGTCATCACGATGTCGCGTGGCTACTCCAGCGACGTGTTCGGCGAGGAGGGCATGTGCCTTCCGAAATACACGTTCGAGTCCGTCGGCGACTACGTGAAGGACATCGACGGTCTTGACGTGCGCGAGGCGGTGTCTGTCGAGAACCCGTGCGTCGTCGGTCTTGCCGACGGAATCTGGAGGATGTACTTCAACGCCGTGTTCTTCGACGGCGCGAAGTACTACTCGAAAATATTCAAGGCGGACACGGCTGACTTCGTTGACTGGACGGCGATAGGGGAAGTCTCGGTTTCGGTGAACGGAACCAGCAAGACGGACTACTACCAGCCGAACGTCACGGTTTCGTACAACGGCTCCGTCGCGTCGTTCGAGATGTACGCCGTCTCGACAGACCACTACTACGACGGGCACGAGCAGGACACTGCCACGTTCACGACAATCAGGAGGCTGACGAGTTCGGACGGAACCAGCTTCGTGTTCGCGGAGGAGATTCACGAGGACTCCGACGGGCTGTACAACATCTGCTCGCCATGCATCGTGAAGCTCGACGACACCCGTAAAAGGCTGTATTTCACGATTGAGAGCGCGAGGACTTCGGAAGACAGCGCGGTGGCTGGAATCATCGGGTCGATTGAATGGGATTCGACGAACGGGTGGAGAACCGCCCCGTACAACGGATTGTCCCGAATCATCCTTGAGAAAGCCGACGACGGCTTCACGAACACCGTGAGCGGTCTGGGGCGCGTCTTCAGCGGGTACGAGCCAACCTCGTCGTCCTATCTGAACCCGTGCGTCGTCTGGGACTACTTCAACGGTGCCCCAGTTCTCAGGATGTACTACAACACCTACGACCATCCGCATGCCTACTCCAACGGTTCCATCGACGAAATCGGCACCCTGAACGAGCTTGTCATCAAGACCGACTATCTCGACGAGTGGAACTGGAGCCGTGTCGCGTTCCCGAATACCGACATCTCCGCCACCGAAAACGGTGCCGTGTTCGCGGTTCCGCAGGAATGCGCGTCCGCCACGGTGTTCATGGCTCGAATCGTCCCAACCAACTACAAGCTCCGTTGCATGGCTCAGGGCAGGTGGATTGGGTTCGACAACGTGGCGAACACGGAGGCAATCCTGTTGCCAGAGGTGAACAACGAAATCGACTACTCGCTCGACAAGTACTCCCCGCTCAACTGGGTCGCGGAGAACGGATTGCTCGAAGAGTATAATACATGGAGAAACGGAGAGGACGCGAGCGACGACAGTGCGTTGCTGTGGCTGATGGAGACGAGGAACTACCCGAAGTACCTCTGGTGGTCGAGGAAGGGTCCTGGCATCTACCGTTATGTCGGATACGATGCAATCAAGGACAGCGAATGGAAGGGAAAGGTGAAGGAGAGCGTGTGACATGTCCAATTTCGGCGTAAGCCCAAGGATACCGATAGGGGGTCAGTCGTTTTCACCCCAGTACGGGATAAGCCTGTCGCCCGTGGAGAACAGCGACTTGGAGGCTGTGCCACCGAACCCGAACGGAGACCAGCCTTCCGAGGCGATGTATGCCTACCAGAACCACGACAAGGACTTCACGTTCCAGAAGATAACCCCGCCGATGTACGGACCCGACGATTCAATCGCACGCCATACGGGGATACCAGCCAACCAGCCAGACTATATCGCGGACTTCCATTTCATCGGACTCATGCGTGCCGTGGACGACATGATGCGCCACAGGTACAAGGGATACATCGGCGGGTCATACGACACGCCTGGTACAACATAAGTAAGAAAGGAGAAAGTATGGAAAAGACAAGCCACAGACACACAGTTCAGCCGATGGACATCGAAAAGACACTCGAAGACCTGAAGCAAAGAGTCGCAAAAGGAGATATTCCGACCGAAGCTGAAATCGAAGTCGAAAAGAAGGAAACCCTCAATCCTTACGAAAATCCAATCAAGACGATTGGAAAAGGATACGACGACACGACGAAGAAGAACGATGCCAAGCTCAAGAGAAAACTGAAAAGGGCGATGAACAAGAAGGACACGCCTGCTTGCAACAATCTCATCTCCACTCTTGAAGAAAGCGACTCGTTTTTCAAATAGTCGCTGGCACATTGAAAAATGACACAAGGGCGGGTCAGACAACTCGCCCTTGTTTTTTAATACTTTGAAATGCTTGCAAGGCGAGCAATATTAATATTGTAAAATTGTCGCGTTTCCATTTGCAATTTCCGTTTCATGGTGTATATTAATGTAAAAGGAAATGAAAATACAGAGGAAACTATATGGCTAACGTTCTTGACATACTGAAAAGACGCGGGTTCATCTACCAGACGACAAATGAATCCGAGCTGTCGAAGCGGTTCGACAACCCGACCACGTTCTACATCGGGTTCGACCCGACAGCCGACAGCCTCCATGTCGGTCATCTGCTCCCCATCATGGGGGCGATGTGGCTACGCATGCACGGGCACAAGGCAATCATGGTGATTGGCGGTGGCACCGCGATGATTGGCGACCCGTCTGGCAAGACGACCGCGAGACCGATTCTCGACAAGGAGACGGTCAAATCCAACTCGAAGGCGATTTATGCCCAGTTGCAAGGACTGTTCAAAGAGCAGTTCGGGCTGTACGACCCAATCCTGCTGAACAACGCGGGATGGGTCTCCAGCATGACGTTCATCGACTTCATCCGCGACATCGGTTCCCAGTTTTCCGTTCCGCGCATGCTCGCGCAGGAATCCATGAGGAAACGCCTTGAGACGGGTCTTTCCTTCCTTGAATTCTCGTACCCGCTCATGCAGGCTTACGACTTCCTGACACTGTTCCAAGTTTACGGTTGCACCGTCCAGTTCGGAGGTCAAGACCAGTGGGGCAACATGGTCGGGGGAATCGACCTGATTCACCGCAAGACAGGCGGTGACGCATACGCAGCGACGTTCCCGTTGCTTCTCAAGAGCGACGGTACAAAGTTCGGCAAGACCGCTGGCGACGCTGTTTGGCTCGACGAGAGCAGGACAAGCGTGTTCGACTACTACCAGTTCTGGCGGAACACGGACGACAAGGACGTGAAGCGGATGCTCGCGTTGTTCACCATGCTCCCGATGGACGAGGTGGAACGCCTCGGAAGCCTTGAACCGCCGATGCTGAACCGTGCGAAGGAAATCCTAGCCTATGAGGCGACCGCATTTGTTCACGGTCATGAAAAGGCGATAAGGGCTTACAAGACTGCGGGAAACATGTTCGGATTCGCAGACCCAGAAAAGACCGTGCAGACGACTTCGGAGATAATGAACGACGACGGAATCGACGGAAACGACGCTCCGACGATGATGGCGATTGAATTGACACCAGAGAATTCCGAAGACGGGAAGATATTTCTTTACAAAGTGCTTGTGATGTCTGGGATGTGCAATTCGGCTTCGGACGCACGCAGGCTCATCAAGCAAGGCGGTTGCTACATGGGTGGCAGACGGGTAACGGATGAAAAACAAGTCGTCTCCAAAAGCGCGTTGTCGTTTGAACTTCAAGCAGGGAAGAAGTCGCGCAAGCGTATTTTGCTTATATAAATAAACGTATGTAGATGAATATTCGAAAACCAAACTAAACCAAACCAAACCACACAAGGAGAATAAACATGAAGAAGTTACTTGCAACCGCACTACTGCTCGCAACTTGTGTCTCGCTTGCGGGTGTCAAGTCCCTTGAAGGCTATTCCGACAAGGCGATGTTCACCCAATTCACCTACAATGTATTGACAAACACTGGCGACTACTTCAACGCCACCAACCCTGGTCAGAACTGGCTCGGCGCACAGACAATTCGTTTGGACATCAACTCCGAACTCGACCTTTGGGTTTCCAACTACGTCTCGTCTTGGTATTACCCGAAGCCGTTGGATGCCCTTGACGGCAATGTGTTCGACATGTCCGCAGAGAAGTACGGCGTGTTCAACGCCGAAAAGGAATGGCTCGGCAACGGTCAGACCGCCCTCGTCACCTATTATGACAATGTGACTGGCGTGACAAACTCCACGGATGCCTACTACGTCGGTCATTTCAACGAAGGCGACAGCGTGTACTTCACGATGACGACGCTTCCCGAAGACGGTGCGCAGAGGGTCGATTCCCTCCAGTACGTCTATGACGAGGCGCATGACCAGACCGTGCTCTGGTCTCGTTTGGACGGCACCCACGACCTCGCTGGCAACGTCCGCGTCAATTTCGGTCTTGAGGATTACGTCGCCCACGAATTCGTGGCGTTCGGCGCGTCCGAGCCACAGGTCCCGTCTGGGCAACCGCTTCCAGGCGTGATGACATCCTGCTTCATTGCGTTCGGCGCGGTGTCCTACCTGAAGGCTCGTAGCAGAAGGAGATAACCTGAATTATTCTCCAAATTTGTCAAGAAGAGGAAACAAATTGCTGTTTCCTCTTTTTTTTTGCTTGCGTCTTGAAAATTTCCTTTCATGCGACATATTAATGGTGAAAATCGCCGAACAATATGTATAAATGGAACAAAGGAGATTTAAATGAGCATTGATGTTGAACAATTCATGTCGAACCTGAGAGTGCATCTGTTGCGCACACACTGTTTCTATGGAAACGTGCTTGCGCAGTTGCCGACCGTGTTTGACAACAAATCGGTGCCTACCCTCGGTGTCGGAAAGAGCAACAGGAACGAACTGCTTGTCAAGCTGTTCGTCAACCCCGACTACATCGAGCATGTCATCGACGTGTGCAACCGTGACAAGAAAAAGGTGGTTGACCACTTTACGGAAGTCCTGAAGCACGAAATCCACCACCTTATCTTCGAGCATCTTACGTTGATGTTGCCCGACAAGTCGCGTCAGACTGCGGCGACCGAATGCTCCGTCAACTCCTACATCGACAGGAACCTCCTCGTCCCAGAAGACGGGCAGGAGAAAGCGGGTGTCTTCCCAGAGGACTTCGGTCTCCAGCCCAAGCTCGGTGTCCATGAATACTACGCCCTTCTCGAAGGGAACAAGAAGTTCATGAAGATGCGCGGGCAGGAAATCAAGAAACAGCTCGCGTTGCCGAAGAAGAAAAAGGAGAAGACCGAAGAGCAGAAGAAGCTCGACGAACTCGCGGAAGAGCAGGAGAAGGCTTCGAAGGAAACCGCTTCTGGCAACAAGACTGGCGACGAGCAGAAGAAACAGCAGGATAGCATCAGCCAGAAGACGCAGGACCGTCTCAGTCAGTTGGGTGGCATCATCCCGCAGATTCCTCAGCAAAGTCAGAACGGTCAGCAGAACCCACAACAGAATCAGAACGGTCAGAACGGTCAGCAAAATCAGCAAAACCAGAACGGTCAAAATCAGAAGAACGGTCAGAACGGTCAGCAACAGCCCCAGTTCGGAGGCATGCAATCTCAGCAGGGTCAGCAGGGCAACTCTGGACAGCAGAACCAGAGCGGTCAGCAGGGTCAGAGCGGTCAGCAGAATAATAGTCAGCAGGGCACTACTGGTCAGGGCGGTCAGCAGAGTGGCAACATGAGCGGAACGCCGTCTATGGGCAATGGCTCCCAGTCCAGCAACGGAACCCAGAGCAACCAGTCTGGAATGAATGGTGGCATGGGCGGAATGGGTGGCATGGGCGGTCAGGGAACCAGCGACGACTCCGACAGTCAGGAAGACACCCCTCAGCAGAAAGCGGAGCAGAAGTTGCAGGAAGCACGTGAGTTGCAGGATGAGGCCACAGAAGACCTCCAGAATGGCGACATGGACTCCGCGTCCGAAAAACAGCATCAGGCTGCGAAGAAAATCCAGCAGGCTTCCGACGCTCTCGGTCAGACCAAAGGCAATGGTCAGCAGAGTAACGAAGACGGCGATGGCGACGGTGGCGACGGCGATGGCGAAGGCGGAATCCCGATGATTGACGACCACGGCATGTGGGATTCGGTCGCGGGTGACGAAATCACCAACGGGATGATTAAGGACATCATCCGTCAGGCGAACGAAACCTGTAAGCAGATGAACTCGTGGGGCAACCTCCCAGGCGAAATCAAGGATGCCATCGACAACGCATACGCCATCGAACGCGAAATTGTCCCGTGGGAAGTCGTCTTGAAGAACTTCGTCGCGTCGTCCTCGGAGAACATCCTCGACTACACGATGAAGCGCAAGTCGAAACGCTACGACACGCGCCCAGGCACGAAGAAGGATGATGTCCTGTCCGTCGCAATCGGCATCGACACGTCGGGTTCCATCGACAACGAGATGCTCGGCGTGTTTTTCAACGAGTTGCGTTGGATTGACAAGACGGGCACGAAGATGACCGTCTTCGAATGGGACACCCAGGTTAATCGTGAATACGATTTCCATGAGTTTGACGGCACCGTGTCTGGCCGTGGCGGTACAGACCCGACCGACTTCCTTGAGACGGTCAGCGAGCGCAAGTTCGACTGCGTTATCATCTTCACCGACCTGTACTTCTCCAACGTCGAGAAGGAATACGGGATACCGATGCTGTGGGTCTGCGACAGAGGCGGATGCAGTTTCGGCGACGACTATGATTTCCCTGTGAAGGAAGGAATCATCATGAAGGTCAATGACGACAGAGACGGTTTCGAAGTCGTCAGAATGTAAATGGTGGTACAACAAATCAAAGGAGTAGAACCATGACAATCGCGAAAGAAAACTTCAATCCGACGACCTACGACCTCTACGGTCAGGAACATGCATTGCACTTCATCAGGAAGTCCAATGTCAGACGTTACGCCAAGTACTACGGAGGAGGTGAAATCACGCTCCAGAACCTCGACGGCACGACGCTCGCCTGCAAGCCCGACGCGGACGGAATCCTGACGATTCAGACACGCGAGGGAGAGGCGAAGTTCGCCCCAGACAACTGGATTGTCCGCGATGAGCAGGGCGGGTTCTACCCCGTGGCGAACACGAAAGACCCGAACGACAAGGACGCGAAGACGTTCGAAAACCTGTACTTCAACGAAGACAGGGCGAAGGAAGGCGTGTTCCTCGCGAAGCCGAAGCACGTCACGCTGTTCCGCACGGATGTCGAATTCGGCATCAAGACGAAGTGGGGCGACTACACCGCCTCCGTCGGCGACTGGGTGACTCTCAACGCGGACGGCACGTTCGGTTGCCCTGTCAAGCCCGATGCCGTAGCGTCAGGATATGAATTGGTAGAATAACATGTGAGGAACGGGAAGGGGAACCCTGCGCCGTCGGAGAGGTGGCGCAGGGATTTTTTAAGTGAAAAGAGGAAGGAAATGTCCGACATCAAATTGCTTGAGAAGATACAGAAGTACGACAAGGCTCATTGCTACCAGTACCAGAAGAGGATTGACACGCTTCAGGAGGACATGGAGAAATACGGGTGGACGGAGGATGATGTCCATGCGATTTCCCTAGATGAATTCGAATTCTCCCCAATCACGACGGAGGAGGGGAAGAAGGAGGCGACCGACTTCATCAAGAGGTACGAGTGGCTTGGGACTATCGGCTCGTTCCCGACGCATTGGTTCGAGGCGAGGTACAGGGGCATTCTCGGCGGTGTCGTCATCATGGGGATGCCCAATGCGTTCTCGAAGATGCTTGGCGACGACACGAAGAGCATCGAACGGCTTATTTCACGCGGTGCGTCCGCGTCGTGGTGCCCTTTCAATCTCGGAAGCAAATTCCTGATGTGGGCTATCAAATGGATGGTTGACAACACGCAGTACCGCCTGTTCACATGCTACAGCGACCCGCAGGCGAAGGAGATAGGCAGCATCTACCAAGGTCTGAATTTCTATTATCTTGGTCAGGGTCACGGGACGGCGACCAGATGCGTGAACCCCTACAACCCGAACGCCCTCATTTCGGACAGGGCGTTCCGTGCGAGGAGCATGTACAAGCGGTACGCGAAGGACTTGGGAATCGAATGGCAACCAAACTGGAACAACGACCAGAGGATGCTGTGGGAGAACATCCCAGACGACGTGGAGCGGAAATTGCGCGACTATTCCAAGGAGATGTACGCCAAGTCCAAGAAGATAACGTTCCCGAACAAGCACAAGTACGCTTTCGTCCTTGGGAGGGACAGGCGCGAGACGAAGGCGTTGCGCAACATGTTCGAGTCGTTGAACAAGGTGTATCCGTATCCGAAGGAACGCGGTAAATAAGAGGGGATTGGCATGAACAACCAAGGGGGATTGAGCACGGGCGACATGGCGAGGAAGGTTCTTGAGAAGGAGCCTGAGAAGCTGGACGAGGAATTGAAGGCGAGGCAGAAGGAGCTTGGTCTCAGGGACATGGTTCCGACGCACAAGCAGGATGTCCTCCAGCAACTATCCGACATCGAAGCCGAGAGGCACAACATCGAAGACCAGATGGCGAAGGCTCGCGAAGCCCGCGAGAAGCGCACGGCGGAAGAGCGCAAGGCGAAGGAGAAGTCGTTCAAGGAGAAGCTCCGTTTGTATCTGATGCAGAAGGAGCGCAAGGCGTTGGATGCGTACAACAGGCGCAGAATCGTGTACGACGACTTCGACGAGAGCAGAATCCGCATGCTGTCGTTCAGGGTGCTCATCAGGCAACGCATACCAGTCCACAGCGAGGACGAGCTGATTGAAGTCCCAGAATCCTTTGACAGAAGCGACCCATATCCTCAGAACGATGTGGTCTGCGTCGGCGACGGAGTGGACGGAATCGAAACGGGCGATGTCGTCGTCGCGGAGAGGTACGCGGGTGTCGAGATTGCCTGCGGGAATGAAATCTACAGGATTGTGTACGACAGCGACATTCTGTTCAAAATCGAGAGGTGATTTGAAATGCCAGAAGTGGAGAAGATAGAGCTTGAGGAGCTTTTCAAGAAGCCCAGTTTTCTCAAGAGCTGTTGGTGGAGGGTGGAGAATTTCTTCAAGGACTGGGTGTATCCCGCCGACAGTCTGAAGAACGCGCTCTTCAACCGATACGACCTCGTGAAGATGCACGACATCCCACGGACGCAGTACAGCGATGTCTTGGAGCGCGTGTTTCTCGCCAACATGGAGTTGCTTGTCGATTTCATGGAGAAGGAGAATCCTGAAAAATACGTCGTCTGGTACAAGGACAAGTATGGGAATGAAGGGCATAAGTACGGCGAGTACGAACACGCGAACAACATTCCGATTCTTTTCCCTGAATATGAAGGGAAGTATGTCATGGACATTTTGAAGGAACTGTATCATTGGTGGAAAACGGATTACCCGAATCTGGTTGACGAAAAGGAGATTCTGCTTTCGTTCTGGGGCAGGTATGTCTCTGGCGAGATGAAGAGCAAGCCGTGGGAAGGCGAAGTGGACGAAGACATGAAGGAGAGGAAACAGCTTTCCTTCTGGCAGAAGACGCTTCAGTTCCTTAAAATCAAGGAGTACGACGAAGAAGAGGAATTCCAGGAAATCGTGTTCGACACAAGCGAATGCCCGACCAGCCTTGACGATTTCAAGGACGAGCAGGTGAACTGGGAAGTCATCGACAAGTATCTCGACGGTGACAGGAACAATATCTTTGTCGAAGGATTCGTCAAGGGCAAACTGGACGGCCTGAAGATGAGAATCGAGCAGGAGAAGCAAAAGAACCTGCATCTTTTCGTTGAAATGAGAAATTACCTTTGGACGTGATAAATGGAAATAGAGCAAATCGCATTGTCCAAATTGAGGAAGACGAAGCTGTTGAAGAGGAAGCACTCCCAAGACCAGCTCGACCGATGCGTTCATTCCATCATCACATACGGGCAGTATTCCCCGCTCGTCGTGTCAGGGAACGAAATCCTGTGCGGGACGCTCGTGTACGACGCGATGAAACGCCTCAAGATGCGCCACGCCAAGATTGTACAGGTGGGCGAGCTTTCGGAGGAGAAGAAGAGGGAGTTGCGCTACCTCGACAACCGCACGTTCGAGATGTCCTTCTGGAAGGACGAGGAACTGAAAATGTTCCTCATGGGTCTTGAAAAGGAACAGCTTGAGAACTGCGGTTTCAAGGAGGACGAGGTGGAGCAGATGATTAACGGGTTCCAAGAGGAAGAGAAAGCCATGAAGAAGTCCATCATAAAGGAACTCAACGAACAGCAGGAAACATGGTACTGCCCCGAATGCGGATGGACGGGGACGTTGGAAGAGAAAGAGGAAAAAGAAAAGGAAGGCAAATGAAGATTTTTATCCCATGTTACGACAGCATCCCAGACCTTGACTTGGAGACGTATGCCCCAGTGCAGTCTGGGACTGCGGTCACGGGCTACAATCTCAGTTGCGTCCATGACAACGACAAGTCTCCGAACATATCCGACAAGAACGAACTCTACAGGGAGCTTTGCGTCTTGCAGTATTCCGCCGAGCATCTCGTCGATGACGACAACGGGTGCTACGGAATCGAGCAGGGCAAGCGTTTCATGATTAAGAACTACGGTTTCCTCGACGTGAGGCAGGACAACCCGTTGCGCATCTACGAGGACATGCTGTCCGCGTACAGGGAGCTTCTCGCGTACAAGGACGAAGACCTCGACGGGTACGACATGATTGCCCCGTGCCCTCAAAGGATGTATCAGGCGAGGAACACCCTGTTCGACAACTGGTGCCACTTCCATGACAAGGAATTCATCTTGCAGGCGTACAACGCGGTCAAGAATTTGTACCCAGACTACACGAAGGCGTTCGAGACAATTTTCTTCGGCGACTCCCAGTTCTACATCTTCCACAACATCTTCATCACGCGAGGCTCCATTTACAAGGAGTACGCCAAGTGGCTCATCGGGGTGTTGTCGGAAGTCGAGAAGAACGTGACGTTCAACAAGGACATCGACGTTCACTACAACCACATAGAGAAGACGTACAAGCCGTTGCCGTGGCTTTCGGAGCATCTCATCAACGTCTTTGTCCTGAGACACAGGCTGATGGTAAAATACAATTACATAATCCAGACATTCAAGCGGTAAGAGTACAATGGGATTCAAAGAGACATCGAAGGCGGTGCAGGATGAAATCCGCCAAGTGCTTGACTCGTTCGACGAAAACCAAGTGAACAGATTCATCCAGATGATTCTCGACAGCAAGAAGGTGTGCGGTTACGGGGCTGGTCGCATGGGCTACGGGCTTCGGGCTTTCATGATGAGGCTCAACCATCTCGGCATCCCCGCGTATTTCATCAACGACACCTACATCCC
>Ga0310694_10003468_pt1 | contig 15486 bp, 12 predicted proteins | sample 174DNAGHGhighgp2_FD_203884 | JGI IMG/M metagenome (GOLD analysis project Ga0310694, IMG submission 203884) | Sheep rumen microbial communities from Palmerston North, Manawatu-Wanganui, New Zealand - 1742 DNA GHGhigh gp2 (v2) (version 2) | ecosystem: Host-associated > Mammals > Digestive system... | reverse complement strand
ATATAGTCGTTTCCGGCTCCCTGACCGTTCTCCAGTAGCAGGTTAGCTGCTTCGGTTTGCGACTCCAGTTGTTTGAGAGCAGCGGCGTCCACGAACGATGCTGCATTCTTAAGACAAAGTTTCATACTATTGTAATTTAGAAGTTAATGACTTGATGATTGTTTTGGCTTTCTGCTTGTTGTACAGGATCTCGTACATGGCATCCACGATCGGCAGCGCTACTTTCATGCGGCGGTTAGCCTCGTAGATAGCCTTGGTGCCGTAGTAACCCTCGGCTACCATCTCCATCTCCATCTGTGCGGCTTTGACGGAGTAGCCCAGACCCAGCATCTGACCAAACTGACGGTTACGACTGAACTGCGAGTAACCCGTCACGAGCACGTCACCCAGATAGCCTGAAGCGGTGATGTCACGCGGCACGTTACTCATCGCCGTCGCAAAACGCTGGATCTCCTGGATGGCGTTCGACAGCAGCACGGCTTGGAAGTTATCGCCGTAATGGAGTGCTTGACACATACCCGCCGCGATCGCGTAGATGTTCTTCATCACCGAACTGTACTCGAGTCCGATCACGTCGCTCGAGAGGGTGGTGTGCACATACGCCGTCTGGAATAGTTTCGACCAAATCTCTGCGTTCTGGCGGTTCTCACAACCAATCGTAAGGTAACTGAGTCGCTCCAGCGCAATCTCCTCCGCATGACATGGGCCTGCAATAACGCCCAACTGGTCAAACGGAATACGGAAACGCTCATGCAGATAATCGGTGATGATGACGTTCTCGTCGGGGATCATACCCTTGACAGCCGAGATAACGACCTTATGAGTCATGTCACGGCGGATCTTCGTCAGCGTCTGCTTAACGTAGGGAGACGGGATAGCGAGGATGAGCACATCCGACTGCGCTACCGTCTGGTTGATATCCGAAGAGAAATGAATACGGCTCACGTCGAACTCTGCCGCACCGAGATAGGAGGGGTTCTTACCGGTGGAGATAAACTCATCAATCACCTCCTGGCGACGGATGAACCAGTTGATCTCACCTTGGTTAGACATGACGATCTTTGCCAATGCCGTGGCCCAAGAACCCGAACCCAAAATAGCTACTTTGCGATACATATTATGCCTCCGGTTTCATTGTGGGGAATAAGAGCACTTCCTGAATGGTCGGTTGACCGGTCATAAGAATAGCCAAACGGTCAATACCGATACCGATACCGGATGTAGGCGGCATACCGTACTCGAGCGCACGCATGAAATCATGGTCGATGACCATGGCCTCGTCGTCACCCTTGTCAGCCAACTTCATCTGCTCTACGAAGCGGTTGTACTGGTCAATCGGGTCATTCAACTCGCTATAAGCATTCGCCAACTCCTTACCGTTCACCATCAACTCAAAACGCTCGGTCAGACCCGGTTTGCTTCTATGCATCTTCGTCAGCGGACTCATCTCCACCGGGTAGTCGGTGATGAAAGTCGGTTGAATGAACGTGCCCTCACAGGTCTCACCGAAGATCTCGTCAATCAGTTTGCCCTTACCCATATGCTCGGTATCTTCCACACCGAGTTTCTTCGCCTCTACACGGATCTCGTCCTCACTCATGGAAGCCAAGTCCAGACCGGTCTTCTCCTTGATGGCATCGAGGATAGGCAGACGGCGGTACGGTGCTTTGAAATCCACTTCGTGATCACCGATCTGCACCTTGGTGGTTCCGTTAACCGCAAGCGCTATCTTCTCCAGCAACTGCTCGGTGAACGACATCATCCAGTTATAGTCCTTGTATTGAACGTAGAGCTCCATGCATGTGAACTCCGGGTTGTGACTGCGATCCATACCTTCGTTACGGAAGTTACGACCGATCTCATACACACCTTCAAAACCACCTACAATCAGACGTTTCAAATAGAGCTCGGTCGCGATACGCAGGTACATATCCACGTCGAGCGTGTTGTGATGCGTGATGAACGGACGTGCCGAAGCACCTCCGGCAATCTGCTGCAGGATAGGAGTCTCCACTTCGGTATAACCTGCCTCGTCAAACACCTGACGCATGGTACGCAGAATAGTAGCGCGTTTCAAGAAGGTATCCTTCACGCCCTCGTTAACTACGAGATCAACGTAACGCTGACGATAACGCTGCTCCGGATCATTGAAACCATCGTATGCCACACCATCTTTGTACTTCACAATCGGCAGCGGACGAAGACTCTTGGCGAGTACCGTCAATTTCTTGGCATGTACACTAATCTCACCCATCTGGGTACGGAAAACGAATCCCTCGATACCGATAAAATCACCGATATCCAGCAGCTTCTTAAATACCACATTGTACATCTGCTGCTCTACCGTTGTGGGCTGCTCACCCTCGGCTACCGGCGCTTGGATATCATCGCGGGAAACATACACCTGAATACGGCCTTTGGAATCCTGCAACTCGATGAACGAAGCCTTACCCATGATACGCTTGCTCATCAAACGACCGGCGATGCGCACTTGGTCACCCGTGTGCCAGATATGTTCATCATTTGCATCATTGAGCGAAGCGCTCATTTCATCATTATCCACGAAGTGGGATTTGATGTCCGTAGAAAAACCTGTTACTTCATACTCCGCCGCAGGGTAGGGATCGATCCCCATGTCTCGCATGGCCTGCAGACTCTGCCGACGGACAATTTCTTGTTCACTTAATTCCATATAATGTTCTTTTTTGCACTTATTTAACCGAAATTACAAATTTCGGTGCAAAATTACGAAAAAAAAATGACATATGCAAGAGCATATGCCACTTTTGTTAATAATTGGTTGTTTTTAAATATCTTTCGAGTCTCTCCAATGCCTCCGACAGGATGTCCCTTGACGTGGCGAGATTGATGCGAACATACTGCTCTCCGCCGTACATCTCCGAGGGGTTGAAGAGCACATGCGCTTCGTGTGCCAAGTCATGGCAGAACGTCTCCGAAGACACCCCAAGCGCTTCGATATTAACCCACGCCAGATAGGTGCCTTCCGTCTCGTGAATCTGCAGCATCGGAAGGCGTTCCTCGATAAATTGACGCAGATAACAGAAATTGCCATAGATATATGCATTCAGTTCGTCTAACCATGCCTCCGATTCGTTATAAGCTGCCACTTGTGCCACGAGTCCGAACGGATTGAGTCCGTTGACTTCGTGGATCTCGAGGGCATGGTTGATGCTGGCAAACAGTTCGGCGTTGGGTACGAAGATATTGGCGCAGAGCAGTCCCGCGATATTAAAGGCTTTGCTGGCCGAGGTGCAAACGCAGAAATCGGTATCGTCAATCACGATGTTGGCAAAGGGCGTGTAGGCATATCCGGGGAAAGCGAACTCGCAGTGGATCTCGTCGGAGAGTACGAACAGATGCTCGCGGCGCATGATGTCTGCCAGGTGCTCCAATTCCTCTCGTGTCCATACGCGACCGGTGGGGTTATGAGGATTACACAGCAGAAAAACATCCGCATGTTTGGCCTTCTGCTCAACGTCCGTCCAATCGATCTCATAGCGGTTATTACGCACAACCAACGCAGACGGAATCAACTCACAACCCATGTTCTCAATGCACGAGAAGAAGCAGTTATAAGCCGGCGTGAACGTGAGAACCCGCAGACGGTTGGATCCCGTTTGCGATTTATGTTCCCGCAACTGCAAGGCCTTGAAAATAGCCGAAACGGCTGGTACAACCGCGGTAGTGTACAGCAGGTTGTTGCGGTTGATCCCCTTCCATCCGTGCCGGCGACTGAACCAATCGGCAACAGCATCATAATTGGCTTGCGGCACAATGGAGTATCCGAATACACCATGCTCCAATCGGCGTTGCATGGCTTCACGAATAGGTTTGGCCGCTGCAAAATCCATATCTGCCACCCACAAAGGGATGGTGCCTTGCGCACATTCCGAGTCCCATTTATAACAATCGGAACCTTTACGATCAATATATTCTAACATGGTATTTGATTTTTTTTTCAACTTAATAAATTTCCACGATCTCACGCTGCACGCGGCGGGTGATCTGCGAACGCGTGAGGGGCTTGACACCGGTTGTTTGCAGGTTCGTCACACGCTGTGTAGCCTTGATGACAAGCGGTATTTCCGCTTTCTTGCTGCCCAATATATGTGCGTTGCAAATCATGTTTTTTTCCAGCGTATAAACGCGTCCGTCCTGGCGCTGGTAGATGGTGTTTAGATCCACAGACCCACGCAGTTTCTTAAGGCGGAACTTCTCGATCTGCTGCTCGCTCATGTTGACCAGATTGAGCATCTGCAGTTGGTCGGCATTGAGTTTGATACCGAACGGAATAGTCACCTTCACCTCCGCGTGCTCGGAGAAACGTCGCACAGCGTACGTGCGCGAATCCACTATATAATGGCGCTCAAACGTCATCTTAAAGCACCCGAGGTACTTGCTCACGGTTTGTGTGTGGGTCAGCACCGTCTCTCCCTCCGACTCATTGCTCACCGTCCAGTGCTTGGTGTCGGCCATCGTCTGCTCAAAATCATACCGCATATTTCCGATGGCAAAAAGCGCCTCATGTACTACCACGCCGCTATCCACCGCATTGGCCGCGCGGCGTAGCAAGTTCGCCGGCGTATCTTTCGGCGCACTCTTTTTCTCCATGCGTTCGAGTGCCTGACCGGCTAAGATCTCATCGGCTTGCGCACGTTTCTGCGCATCGAAGAAACGCTTGCAATGACGCCCCTGAAACTGCACGGAGTCGCGTCCTTGCGAGCCCTGCTCAGGTAACACGACGATGTTCGCAATCATCTGTTCCATGCCCCACGGACTATGGTCACTACTCATTCGTACATCGCTCACTACGGCATACTGCGTGTTGTCATGCGGAAACTCCTGCTCTAACTTCACATACACCGCGTGGAGTAGGGTCGCCATCTGCTTGCGTTTATTGCGTTGTTTGCTCTTTTTGGCCGCCACCACCGTCTCTTGCAACGCGATCGGTTGCTCAATCAATACGATGTCTCCCAGCAGATCCTGCGCCAAAACGGTTTTCTTCTGATAGCCGATGAAAGAAACAATGACACGACTGTCAGGAGGAAGGTTGGCTTCAAATGAAAAGATACCGTCGTTATTGGTGGCCGTACCCCATTCCGGAGCGATCTCCGGATAAACCGTTGCATACGCAATAGGCGCACCTTTCTCGTCCACTACGCGACCGACAAAAGTGCTGACCAAAGCCAATATGAGCAATAAACTCTTCATTTATTTCAAAAATCGCTGCAAAATTACTAAATTATTTTGATATATGCAAAAAAAGTTGTAAATTTGCAGCGCAAATAATATGTATATCTATGAATACCAATTTTGGATTTGTACGAGTAGCGGCGGCGGTGCCGATGATAAAGGTAGCTAACTGCCAATATAACGCGGAGCAGATTAAGTTGCAGATTGATGAGGCGATTGCAGAAGGTGTGGAGGTCATATGCTTCCCGGAGTTGAGTCTGACGGGTTATACCTGTGCGGACTTATTCTTCACGCAAGCCTTGCAGCAGAGTAGCATGCGGGAGTTAGAGGCGTTATGCGACTACACACGCGGGAAAGCCATCATCGTGCTGGTGGGAGCACCGCTGCAGGTGGATAACGACCTGTTCAACTGTGCGTTCGTGATGACGGATGGTGAAGTGATGGGCGTGGTACCGAAGGTCAATCTCCCGAACACGGGTGAGTTCTACGAAAAACGCTGGTTCACAAGTGGTCGCGCCGCGCGTGAGTTCACGCCCGGTGGTGTGGCACCGCGTATCCCGAAAATAGAGATATGGAGCGGAGAGGTACCGTTTGGAACAGACCTGCTGTTCTGCACACGAAACTATACCTTTGGTATAGAGATATGTGAGGATCTGTGGAGTCCGCTGCCTCCTTCGACGCAACTGGCTATTCAAGGAGCAGAGATCATTTTCAACCTCTCGAGTTCCAACTGCATCATCGGCAAGCATATCTTCCGTCGTCAGATGATAAAACAGCAGAGTGCGCGCGTACATTGCGGGTATGTATATACCAGTTCGGGTGTGGGCGAGTCCACCACCGATGTGGTGTTCTCCGGAAGTACGTACATCGCAGAAAACGGTGATATCCTCACCACAGGAGAACGTTTCCAGCGCACTAACTCGATGATCGTTCAGGAGATCGATGTGGAGCGGTTGCGTACCGATCGGCAACGAAATACCAATTTCACCAAAGACAAAACAGGTCACTACCGCCATATCAACGTAGCACCTATCGAGCGGGAAGAAGACTTCACAGAATCCGTTCATCGTACGTTCTCGCCGTCGCCGTTCTTGCCTAAGAAAGGGAAAGAAGAGCAATACTGCATGGATGTGTTCTCTATCCAAACTTCAGCACTTGCTCGTCGTTGGGAACATACGCATTCGGATACTGTTGTCATCGGCATATCCGGTGGTTTGGACAGTACGCTCGCTTTGCTCGTTTCTGTGCAGACTGCCGATCTGTTGGGCTATGATCGGAGTAGAGTAGTAGGCGTGACTATGCCGGGATTCGGAACATCCGACCGAACCTACCAGAACGCGCTCCAACTCATGGAAGAGCTGGGTATTACCCACCGCGAGATCAGTATCTGCGAGGTAACGACGCAACATCTGAATGACATCGCGCATAATATGGATATTCACGACGCGACCTACGAGAACGCACAAGCACGTGTCCGCACGATGATACTCATGGATCTCGCCAATGAACTGAACGGCCTTGTGGTGGGAACCGGAGACTTGAGTGAACTCGCACTCGGTTGGTGTACCTACAACGGCGATCAGATGTCGATGTATGGTATCAATGCCGGCATACCCAAGACGCTCGTCAAATATCTCGTGCGTTATGCGGCGGAGAACTTATACGGTGAACCACTCCGTACTATCTTGCTCGATGTGGTGGATACTCCTGTGTCTCCGGAGTTATTGCCGACGGACGAGAACGGCGAGATCGCGCAGAAGACTGAAGACAAAGTCGGCCCGTACGAGTTGCATGATTTCTTCTTGTTCTATTTCATGCGTTACGGCTTTACGCGCGAGAAAATCAAATACATGGCGTGTCTGGCTTTCGAAGACCAATACGACGAGGCAACGATTGACAAATGGCTCAATGTGTTCATGCGCCGTTTCTGCACGCAGCAGTTCAAGCGTTCCGCAATGCCGGATGGACCCAAAGTAGTTAATGTTTCATTATCTCCCCGTGGAGACTGGAGAATGCCAAGCGATGCGAGTTGTATCTGATATATCATTATTGCCCTATAACACCTTCGGCATAGATGCGAAGGCGAGGTTGTACATCGAGTACTACTCGCTGGACGAGTTGCGTGAGGTGCTGAAAACGCATAAAGGAGAGCGGATCTTGCATATCGGGCAGGGTTCGAACTTGCTCTTCACTAAGGATTTTGATGGCATCATCCTGCATTCCGGCATGGCGCGTGCGAAGTTCCTCGATGACAATACAGTAGAGGCACAAAACGGCTTGCGACTCGACGATATGATTGCCCAACTGACGGATATGGGCTATTCCGGTTTGGAAAAACTCAGCCTGATCCCCGGTGAAGTAGGGGCGAGTGCGGTTCAGAACGTTGGAGCCTATGGCGTGGAAGCGAAGGATGTGATTGAGCGTGTGTACACACTGGATGTCGAGACGCTCAAAGAGCGCGTCTTTACCAACGCCGAGTGTAAGTTCGGTTATCGAGATAGTGCTTTCAAGCATGAACTCAAAGGCAAGTATATCGTAACGTCTGTCGTCTATAAAGTCAAACCCGGTGACGCGACGAAGACTCGAGAGGAGATTATCGAGACCCGAAACGGCAAATTGCCAAAAGTAGGCGAAATAGGTTCGGCGGGTTCGTTCTTTATGAATCCCTTTGTGCCGGAAGAGCAAGCGAATGCCCTGCTCAAACAATATCCCGACATGCCGCATTTCCAAACGCCACAAGGCGTCAAGATACCTGCTGCATGGCTCATCGAACAATGCGGATGGAAGGGCAAAACGCATGGCGGTGCGCAGGTGTGGCCTAAGCAGCCGTTAGTGATAGTAAACGCTAACCACGCAACCGCACAAGACATCATCGACCTGGCCGCACAAGTCAGCGCGAGCGTCAAAGAGAAATTCAATATATCGATTAATCCCGAAGTAAACTATATCTGATATGGCTTCATTTATCGTAGAAGGAGGACATACACTGCACGGTTCGATCACCCCGCAAGGTGCCAAGAACGAGGCACTGCAAGTGCTGTGTGCTGTGCTGCTCACCAAGGAGACGGTAGTCATCAATAACCTGCCGAACATCCTCGATGTCAATAACCTCATTGACTTGCTCGCGTCCATCGGCGTGCGTGTGGAGAAACTCGCAAAGGGCACCTATGCCTTCACGGCGCGTGAACTTGACACTGCCTATCTGCGCAGTGCCGATTTCCTTAAGAAATGCAATAAGTTGCGCGGCTCGGTGATGCTCATAGGTCCACTACTTGCCCGTCTGGGCGAAGTAACCTACGCGAAGCCCGGAGGCGATAAGATTGGTCGCCGTCGTCTCGATACCCATTTCCAAGGCATGGTCAATCTCGGTGCGACCTTTAAGTACGATCAGAACCTGTTGGCGTACCGTTTCGATGGAAAGCATTTGAAAGGCACGTATATGTTGCTCGACGAGGCATCCGTCACCGGTACGGCGAATATCATCATGGCGTCTGTCCTTGCCGAAGGTACGACGACCATCTACAATGCAGCCTGCGAACCCTATCTGCAGCAACTGTGCAAACTCCTCAATCATATGGGTGCGAAGATCAGCGGAGTGGGCAGTAACTTGCTGACGATCGAGGGTGTCAAGGAACTGCATGGCGCACAACACACGCTCCTCCCGGATATGATCGAAGTAGGCTCCTTCATCGGCATGGCAGCCATCACGGGTTCGGAGTTGCGCATCAAGCATGTAGGTTACCGCGATCTAGGTATCATCCCCGATGCGTTCCGTCGCCTCGGAATCCGCATTGATGTGGATGGCGACGATATCATTGTGCCTGCGCAAGAGCACTATCAGATTGAGTCTTTCTTGGATGGTTCGATCCTTACCGTCGCAGACGCACCGTGGCCGGGTTTGACACCGGACTTGCTGTCCGTGCTGCTCGTGGTAGCTACGCAAGCGAAAGGCACGGTACTGATTCACCAGAAGATGTTTGAATCCCGTCTGTTCTTTGTGGACAAATTGATTGATATGGGCGCGCAGATCATCCTCTGTGACCCGCACCGTGCAGTTGTGGTTGGTCATGACCATCAACGCCAATTGAAGCATAACAACATGACGAGTCCCGATATCCGTGCGGGTATTGCGATGCTGATTGCTGCGATGAGTGCCGAAGGCACCAGCAAGATCGACCACATCGACCAAATCGACCGTGGCTATGAAAATATCGAATCCCGCCTCAACGCCATCGGTGCCAAAATAACAAGAGAGGAGTAAAAATGAAAAGAATAGTAAGTATATTATTGGCATTTTTGCCGCTGTTTGCGATGGCGCAGATGGTGGAGCCGGTGAAGTGGAGTGGAGAGACGGTAGGAGATAGTGTGCGGATTAAGGCCACAATAGAGCCGGGTTGGCACATGAATATCATCGAGTTTGGTGAGCGGGAGTTTGATCAGGAGTTCGCGGACTCGTTTGTGATAACTGTTGCTGCCAGCGAGATGGCACCCATCCGCTTCAATGCCTGCGACGACAAGATGTGTACTGCGCCGGAAGTGTGGGAATATTCATCATTAAGCGCAGAAAGCGCGTCACCATTAAGCGAAGCGTCATCATTGAGTTCGGATACCGAACGCTCATTATGGCTGATATTTATATTAGGCATTCTTGGCGGATTGTTGGCTATATTCACGCCTTGCGTGTGGCCGATTATTCCGATGACGGTAAGCTTCTTCTTAAAGAAAGGCGGCGGAATAAAAGACGCGGTATTATATGGGCTAAGCATCATCGTACTCTATGTAGGCTTAGGTCTGTTAGTGACGCTACTCTTTGGTGCATCGGCGCTCAATGAGATGAGTACCAACGCGGTGGTGAATATCGTGTTCTTCCTGATCTTGGTGATTTTTGCACTTTCGTTCTTCGGATTGTTCGAGATCACTCTGCCGGATAGTTGGTCCACGGCATTGGATAGCAAAGCGCGTAGCACGGGAGGCTTCTTGAGTATCTTACTCATGGCCTTTACGTTGGTCATCGTCAGCTTCTCCTGTACTGGGCCTATCATAGGAACGTTGCTCGTCGAAGCGGCTGGTAAGTCTCTCTTGGCACCGACGCTCGGTATGTTGGGCTTTGCGATTGCGCTCGCTTTGCCTTTCTCGCTGTTTGCCATGTTCCCTCAGTGGCTCAAACAGGCTCCTAAGTCCGGCGACTGGATGACGAGTTTCAAAGTGGTGTTGGCGTTCCTTGAGTTGGCGCTCTCGCTGAAGTTCCTGAGTGTGGCAGACATGGCGTACGGGTGGGGTATATTGCCTCGTTGGCTGTTTATCGCTATTTGGATTGTATGCTTCCTCGGCATAGGTATCTATTTGTTATGGAACATACGGAACGTGTCCACTACGCGTAAGATCATACGCGCGCTGGTAATTATTCCTTCTTTGGCTTTTGCGGGTTATTTGGTTCCGGGGCTCTGGGGCGCACCGGTGAAAGCTATCAGTGCTTTTGCACCACCGATGGAAATTGAAGGTCGCGAAGTCTTCTATGACTACGAAGAAGGACTTGCTTATGCGCAACAAACAGGAAAACCAATGCTTGTAGATTTTACGGGCTACGGCTGTGTGAATTGCCGCAAGATGGAGGCGTTTGTCCTAGCCAACGATAGCGTCAAGGCGCATATTCAGAACTATGTATTCGTGGAATTGTATGTCGATGATCGTTTGGATAAAGACGCAGACGGAGAAAGCGAGGGCAATGAAAATAGCCGTTTGCAGCGTGAGCGTTTTGGCTCCAATGCCCAGCCTTTCTATGTTCAACTTGACTCCAACGGGCAACTCATCGCTGAACCGATTGCCTTCACAACCGATCCGATCGAATTTATTAATTGGCTAAAATACTAAATTATGATACAAAAGAAAAACTATGACACCAAGCGTCCACCGGAGAAGGAAATGATTTTCGGTATCCGCGCGGTGATGGAAGCCATCGATGCTGGCAAAGTGCTCGATAAAGTGCTGATACGCCGCGATATGAGTTCGGCTATCGGAAGAGAGTTATTACTCAAGCTAGAAGGCACAGGTACGCAAATTCAACGTGTACCGTTGGAAAAACTGAATCAGTTCACCGACAAGAACCACCAAGGCGTGATTGCATTCTTGAGTCCGATAGAGTTCACGCCGCTGGATAGTTTGGTGCAGAGTCTGTATGACGAAGGCAAAACACCGCTCTTGATGCTATTGGACGGCGTGACCGATGTGCGCAATTTCGGCGCCATCGCACGTACCTGCGTGTGCGCAGGTGTTCACGCGCTTATTATAGGTACGCGCGGAAGTGCAGCCATCAACGGCGATGCGGTGAAGGCATCTGCCGGTGCGTTGCATAGCCTTCCAATCTGCAAGGTGGAGAACCTGCAGAATGCGCTCCAATACCTCCGTGACAGCGGTTTAAGCATTGTGGCGGCTACAGAACATACCGATCGTAACTATACCGAAGTGGATATGACCGTTCCGACCTGTATCGTCATGGGCTCGGAGGAGAAGGGTATCTACGAGGAGAACCTCAAACTCTGTACGGACAAAGTGCGTCTTCCAATGACAGGCACGATTGAGTCGCTTAACGTGAGCGTGGCTGCAGGAGTCTTTATCTACGAAGCTATTCGTCAGAGAAGTATATGACCGTACTCTACGAAGATAACCATATTATAGCTGTCAATAAGACCTGCAACGAGATTGTGCAGGGCGATAAGACGGGAGACACACCGCTGAGCGAGATTGTCAAGGCCTATATCAAGGACAAGTACAACAAACCCGGTGAGGTATTCCTTGGGGTAACCCATCGTCTGGATCGTCCTACGAGCGGAGTAGTGCTCTTTGCCCGCACTTCCAAAGCCCTCACTCGTCTCAACGAGATGTTCAAGTCCCACGAGCAGATCAAAAAGACCTATTGGGCAATCGTGCAAGGATGCCCGAAACAACCCGAAGCACGACTCGAAAACTGGTTGATTCGTAACGAAGCGCAGAACAAATCGTATATCGCCAAACTGCATACAAACAATGCGAAGCAAGCTGTTTTGGAATACAAGACCCTGGTTCGCGGAGAAAACTACACGCTTCTGGAGATTAATCTGGAAACCGGACGTCATCACCAAATACGGTGTCAATTGGCGGCGATCGGTTGTCCTGTAAAGGGCGATCTGAAGTACGGCGCCAAACGCTCCAACCCCGATGGAGGCATCTGCCTGCATGCACGAAAAATAGAATTTATTCATCCTGTAAGTAAAATACAATTATGCATTACAGCTCCTGTACCCAACGATTCATTGTGGCAGCAACTCTCTGCCTCTGTTCAGTAATAGCATCCGCGGCCGTGTTGCCGGACACCATTGTGGCCTTCCCCGGAGCGGAAGGATTTGGTAAGTACACCTCCGGTGGTCGCGGAGGTAAGGTGGTGTATGTGACGACGCTGGCGGACGATAAAGAAGGTGCAACCGAGGGCAGTCTCCGCTGGGCTATCAAGCAGTATCCCGGTGAACCGTTGACGGTATGTTTTGCTGTGACGGGAGAGATACGATTGGTAGACCGGTTGTATTTCGATCGGCGTGAGAACTTTACATTGGCAGGCCAGACAGCGCCCGGAGTCGGCATCGTTATTACTCATCACAAAGTGGAATTCGGCGGATCAAAGAATTTCATCGTGCGTAACATCCGTTTCCGAATCGGTCAGTCGGACGTGAATGGTACGCTCCTTAAAGCAAATGCCGTGGGCGCGGAGAATTGCGAGAATTATATTTTCGACCATTGTGATTTCGGATGGTCCACGGAAGAAAATATGAATTCCAACGATAGTCATTTCTTGACGGTACAGTATTGTATTGTGCATGAAGGGTTGTATTATTCCGGTCATCCGAAGCAGCCTCGCGCATACGGATGTCAATGGGGTGGTTCGCCTGCTTCGTATCATCATAACCTGCTGGTGAATAATAACGCCCGTTCATGCCGTTTTAACGGTGCGCAAAAAGAGGACTATGTGGTGTATATTGATTATATCAATAATGTGCAGTATAATTACGAAGGTGGTTCTACCGGTTGTTACGGCGGCGAGAACACAGCTAAGTTAGATAGCGGTGAATATAATGGTCTCAATTCGGTGCACGAGTGTAATTTTATCAATAACTATTATAAGGTTGGCCCAAACACAACGAAATCTCAAAAAGATTTTGTGTCTGTTGAGGTAGCCCGTGATGGTGCTACGTCATGGGGACCGAGTCAGTGGTATTTGTCCGGCAATGTATTCGATGGTGTTCCTTCTGCTACAGCCGACAACTGGACTGCTGTGCATGGCAAATCGCCTTATACGAATGTGGACACGCTCCGAGTGGATACGCTGATCCGTCCTAAGACACCATGGTGGCGTTGGACGGAGGATTCTATATACGGTCGCTATGATTTCGATAGGTACGCCTACGCAGTGGAAAGCTTCCAAACGGCAGAAGAGGCATATGAGGCGGTGATGGATTCAGTGGGATGTTTCCCGCGCGATCATGTGGAACTTCGTCTCATTCGCGATACGCGACAAGGTGCTTATACATACAAAGGATATAAGGGGAAGAAGAAAGGTATTATCGACTTAGAAACGGACGCCGAAGGATTCTATGATTACACGGTAGTGGCACCCTTGCAGGACACCGACTTAGACGGCATGCCGGATGTATGGGAGGGCGCTAATGGTTGTGACCCGAACACACCGGATAACAACGTGCGCCACGAGAGTGGTTACACGATGCTTGAGATGTATCTTGATTATGCGATGACCCATAAAGATCCCATGGACGATGGCTACCAGGATCCGCAGGGCATTGAAATGATCAATTACCAATTACCGATTACCAATAAAATACTCCGCGACGGACAAATTTATATCCAACGCGGAGCAAAGATATACACCCTTCAAGGGCAACTTATAGAGGCAGGTAAATAACCTGTTTACCAATAAACCAATCACCGTGGAAGTAATTGCTACAAGGCGTTACTTCCACTTCTTTATACGGAGCAATCTCGTCTTTCAGGTCGCCGCCCTTAAGCACGACGAGTCCATTCGGCACGGCATTGCGGTGCTTGTTGGAGATGTTCTTCTGTACCAACTTCACCAAGTCGGGTAGGGGCATTACGGCGCGACTTACCACAAAATCGAACCTCTGTTTCTCTTCCTCCACGCGCTCTTGCTTGCACACGACATTGGTGAGCCCTATGGCCTTTGCTACTTCCGTTGCTACCTTGATCTTCTTACCGATCGAGTCAATGAGCAAGAACTGGCATTCTGGGAACAATATCGCCAACGGAATACCCGGAAAACCGCCACCTGTACCGACGTCCATGATCGTTGTGCCGGGTTGGAAGGGCAATAACTTAGCGATCGCCAACGAATGCAGCACATGATGCTCGTACAGATTGTCGATGTCCTTACGCGAGATGACGTTGATCTTGCTGTTCCAATCGCGATAAAGTGCGTCAAGCTGAGCAAACTGCTCAGCCTGACGATCACTTAGCTTAAAGTATTCAGAGATAATCATTATTCCGCCATGTTGGTGAATACGTTCTGAACGTCCTCGTCCTCCTCAATCTTGTCGATCAGTTTCTGAACGGACTCGCGTTGCTCGTCCGTCAACTCCTTCGTGTCGTTCGGGATACGAACAAACTCCATCGACTGGATCTCAAAGCCGTTGTCCTCGAGGTATTTCTGCATGTTGACTGCCTCGTTGAAATCGGAATAGATAACGATGGTGTTCTCTTCCTCGTCCACACCGAGTTCCTCTACACCGAAATCAATCAATTCCAACTCCAGTTCATCCAGATCGATACCGTCTTTCATCGTCACCGTAAAGCAAGCCTTACGATCGAAGAGGAACTGCAACGAACCTTGTGTACCGAGAGTTCCGCCGAATTTGGTGAAGTAAGAGCGGATGTTCGCTACTGTACGCATATGGTTGTCGGTGGCTGTCTCCACGAAGATAGCGATACCGTGAGGACCGTATCCTTCGTAGTTAATCTCTTTATAACCCTCAGACGACTTATCGGTGGCTTTCTTGATAGCACGATCGATATTGTCCTTCGGCATGTTCTCGCGCTTGCACTGTTGAATCAGTGCACGCAGACGCGGGTTAGAGTCGGGATCCGGTCCACCCTCACGGGCTGCAATAGTGATTTCCTTGCCTAATTTGGTAAATGTACGGGACATGTGTCCCCATCTTTTCAGTTTTGTTGCTTTGCGATATTCAAATGCGCGTCCCATAATATGTTGTTTTA
>Ga0310694_10003465_pt1 | contig 15496 bp, 36 predicted proteins | sample 174DNAGHGhighgp2_FD_203884 | JGI IMG/M metagenome (GOLD analysis project Ga0310694, IMG submission 203884) | Sheep rumen microbial communities from Palmerston North, Manawatu-Wanganui, New Zealand - 1742 DNA GHGhigh gp2 (v2) (version 2) | ecosystem: Host-associated > Mammals > Digestive system... | reverse complement strand
GCGGCGGTGATGCGATTAAAGAAGAATTGGAGGATATCGTCGATGCTATTAAAGGAAAATAATTATTAGCATTTTGTGATATTAATATATAAACATTCAAAAATATAAGAACTATGGAAGTATTCAATTTAATATTAATTATCGTGTTTCTCGCCACCTCTGCAGTTATGATTGGAAAGAGTGCTGATGAAGATTTTGGCACACCCTTTACATTAATATTCTTTATAATTACTGCATTCTCGTGCCTTACATCACTCATATATACGGCAACCGAACCAAAAGACAGCGATGTCTTGAATGGCAGAGCAGAATATGTAGAGACAATACATATTAGCAAAGGAGATACTATAAAAACTTATCATATTGAACCTAAAGAAAGTAAATAATATGGGATGTCATACATGGTTTCACAAAAAGGTTAATCCTCAACCTACAAGAGAGGATAAGATAAGCCAATTCATTGAAAGAACGAGTGAACGGATACACAGTTTAGAAAAGGCACTATCCAATAATGGATTTGGATGGGTAGATGAGGATCCGTGGTTTCCTTACGGTAGTAGAGACCACGTTGAAAAAACTATTGATACGTATAAATGGGCGATTGATAATGCGAATCATTATGATGATTATTCCAACATCAAAAGCGCTGAAGATGAGATGCCAAGTCAAGAGGAAAAACTATATCATAATGTAGAAGATTGGCAGGCTCCTCTTGATGAGGATTGTAAATATTTTGGTAATAAAAACGCCAAGTTTGACGAAAGAACTATGTGTGTAAATGGAATATATTATAGCAGTGTCGATAGATATGGTGATATATTCCGATATATGAATTATGATACCTACGTCTTATCTGAAGATGAAATGTGGAAACTGATTGATGATAATAATATCATCGTAAATGATAAAGACAAGGAAAAACTAAAGGAGTTCTGGAAATCATATCCAGATGGCATGATTAGTTTTGGCTAAGATAAATAATATAAAAATAATGCGATATGAAAATCTGGGAAATATTTAAAGAACATTTAATAACTCGTGCCATAAATGGTAGTATATTTTACACTAGATTCACATTACCGAACACGGATAAAGAGAAATACTGGTACAATAGAGGATTGCAGGATTCTTTAATGGACGTAAAGCGTTATGAAGAGCACTGTGAGAAAGTGTATAGCAGAAAGTATGATAGTCTCATACATGCTTTAAGTAGCCGTGGAATTATGGTAGCATATGATGAGGTTACTAATACTACACATCTATCAAGAATGGACAAAATCTAAAGAAATATATTATGGATTACAAGAAAGCGTATAATGAGGCTCTTGAAAGAGCTAAGAAGATGCTTGCATCAAAAAGAAGCGTTATTGTTGAAAAACAAGCATTGGAAACCATTTTTCCAGAACTCCAAGAGAGTGTAGACGAGAGGATAAGGAAAGAACTATTGGACTACTTACATACAAGACAAGTTGTAGAGAGTTTAACGGACACAAAAGTTAAAATGGATTGGATTACTTGGCTCGAAAACCAAGATAGACAAATGATAGCCAAAGGCGAAAGAAAGAATATTGCATTATCTATTATAAACTATCTTGATAATAATAGAGTAGCAGGTTGTATGGATTTATCAAGTATGGAATGCGAAGATATTGAAGACGCTTGTGTTAATTCTAAATGGACTAAGTTATACAACTATATGAAGAAGAAGCTTGAAACGCAGGATACACCTAAAGACTACAACAGCATTGATCCTCATTTTGGAAAGCCTATTGACACGGAGCCTAAAGACTACAACAGCATTGATCCTCATTTTGGAAAGCCTATTGACACGGAGCCTAAGTTCAAGGTTGGTGATTGGGCAGCTGCGGATAGAATTAATTTCCGTTCTCCTACAAAGATTGTAGATATTTCAGATACAGAATACAGGGTAGAAGATACTAAAGGAAATAGCGGTATGCCTAAAATAGATTATTTTGATAGCCGTTATCATCTTTGGTCTATTGCTGATGCTAAAGATGGTGATGTTCTTATATCAGCTTGTAATCATCCATTTATTTATAATGGAAATAATAATTCTTCTTTAGTGGGCGGTTATTGTGGTATAGCAACAGCAAGCGGATTCAAGATTTCGACCGAAGAATGTCGTTGGACAGAGAATATAAATATTCATCCAGCAACTAAAGAGCAACAAAATTACTTATTCCAAAAGATGAGAGAAGCTGGTTATATGTGGGATAGTTATACTAAGTCGGTATTCTGTAGTATAAATAGAAATCCAAATGATTGAACCTATACTTGAAGAAATAAGTGAGGAAGAATACTACGAGCATACCAAAGAAGATAAGTATGATCGCAATCCTCAATATATTAAAGAAGCATGTTATGATGGACAGGGTCTATTTTATTTCATGAGTAATCCCAAACCAATTGGTTATAAATATTACAAAGTTGTGGGATATAAACAAATTCTCATTGTTAATCCATCTACATATGACGCTTTAAAAGATATAATAGAAAGATAATCATAAAATTAGAATGAATTTATGACACAAGAAGAAAAGCAAAAATTATTAGATTTTCGTCAATGGCTTATAATTATGACAGAAAAATGGCAGAATGAATCAAAAGATCCAACGAATAGTCCTTGTGGAACGCATTTTGATCGTGGAAATGCAAATGGGTTTATAAGTGCAAGAACAAAATTTGAAACTTTATTTGATTTTTTAAATGAGTATTAAACAACATAAACTATATATAATGATTTAAAAAACATAATAAAAAGATAATTATAAAATGGGAATATTTATGACACAAGAAGAGTTAAATAAAGCGATTAAAGCACACCAACATTTCCTTATGAGGGACTGTGAAGATTGGAAGAATATGCGAGCTAATTTTCACGATAGGGATCTTCGAGGACTAGATCTTAGTGGAGCAGACCTTCGTGAAGCTGACTTTACTCAGGCAGTTCTTTATGAAGCAAATCTCACTGATGCAGATCTTTATCAAGCAGACTTGCGTTGGGCAGATCTTAATGATGCAAATCTTACTGATGCCGATCTTAGTCATGCAGATCTTCGTAACGCAGATTTTGATAGTGCAATCCTTTATAGAGCCAATCTTTATGGCGCTAATCTTTTTAGTGCCAATCTGTATAATGCAGACCTTCGTAACGCATGTCTTGACAGGGCAAATCTTACTAATGCTTATCTTAGTGAAGCTAATCTCGATAGAATTACATATAATACATACACATCTTTCTTTGCTTTAGTCTGTCCTGAAGAAGGCGATTTTATCGCATGGAAAAAGGTTAATAACATCATCGTTAAATTGAGAGTGCCAGAAGAAGCAAGACGTAGTTCAGCAACATCACGTAAATGTAGATGTGAATTTGCTAAAGTGCTTGAGTTACAAAATCTTGACGGCACTCCTTATAATGGTGATGAAGTTATTAATTATAACTATGCTGAAACAATTTATAAGGTAGGCGAGTTTGTTTATGCTGATGAATGGGACGACGATCGTTGGAACGAATGTTCACATGGTATTCATTTCTTTATCACAAGAGACGAAGCAGTAAAATATTAATTTTTATAACTTATAAATAGTATTTATTAAATTATGCCTAATTGTACAGATATTACACAAGATGCACATTGGCAAGAGATTCGTGAACGTGCTGCTATTGCTGCCATACAAGGTATATTGTCTGCTCCTGTCATTGAAGGAGTAGATCCGAATCCACCAAGAGAAAAAATTGTAGAACTCTCTCTCGCAATAGCCGATGAGCTTATTAAACAACTTAAAGATAAAGTAATATGAATCTAGAGAAATTGAAAAAAGCACTTGAGATTAGAAAAGAAATAGAATATTTAGATAAGAAGATTGTATCTCTTACGGCAATAAAAGATCAAGTGAAATCAGATTATTCTATATTGGATTTTCAATTAGAATTTATTGGTATAGCTTCGTTTAGTGTTGAAGACGAGGAGATGAATTTTATCATTGACTATGTAATCAAGCGTTGGAAAGAACGAAAGAAAAAATTGGAAACCGAATTTGAACAATTATAATTATGAAAAGTTACACTGATTTAGAACAAAGTAAGAAGCTGGCTAAGATACTGCCAGTTGATAGTGCGGATGCATGGCTTGCTGATGGCAGTTTTCCTTGTTGGAGTTTAGCTGCATTATTAGAGGTTCTTCCAGAACCTACTTTAACTAATGCTAATTCTATTTGGAGATGTACAATTTCTTACAAGTGGGGTACGGCTTATTTTGAAAAGGGAAAGATCAAAAAGACTGTCTCTTCTAAAGAACCTATCGATGCTTGTTATGAAATGATAATGCAATTAGGACCAAATCTATTATCCAAATTAAAATTATGAGAATATTTCTTAAACTGATTACATTCCCAGTAGCTGTATTGCTACTGGGAATTTTAATTTTAAACCTTCTAATTCTAAAACCCGTACTGGCAATATGGGAAATTAATATGAGGGTATCTTCTTCAACAAAAGATAACAACACAAGAGAGGAACATATTTTTACTGTAACTAAAAGTAACTAACATGAATAAATATTATATAGACTATACAACACAAGACGGAGACTTGAGCCACATCTGGGTAACTGCCAGTGATGAAGCTGAAGCTGAAGCCATTGCTAGAAGTGAGTATTGGGATATTTATAGTATAATTGATATTAGAAAAGCATGACGATAGAAACTAAGTATAATGTAGGAGATTCTGTTTGGATTATGTCCTACAATAAATGTTGTCAATGTAAGATTAAAAGAATACATTATACAATAGACTCTGACGACACTGATTGTTATTATATTCTTGAAGATTCAGATGGAGAATTAGTATCATCTTATCGTGAAGAAGATATATTTCCTGATAAAGATTCTTTATTATTAAGTCTATGATTCAAATCTTACGTAAAGAAGGTTGGATATTAAATCCAAATGATAAAATAGTAAACAGTATTATAAAAAGAATAGAGAAGAATGATGGCAAATGTCCTTGTCACAATACTGGATATGATACTAAATGTCCATGTTCAGATTATCGCGAACAAGATGTTTGTCACTGTTCTCTATATGTAAAAAACTCTTAAGTCGCAGATGGAAATAAAAGAATCATTAAAATCTTTCATTGAATATATTGAAAGAAATTTAGATACTGACTATTGTGTAGTTGGAAGTCTTGCATTACAAGTCTGTGGCTTCCCGATGAATAGGGAGCCACACGATATTGACATCGAAGTAATTGGAAATGATAAAGTAAAAGCAGTAATGGAAGCTTTATCTGAAAGTAATTCTCCTAAGTCTACATATCTGCCAGATCCAAATAGATATGATTTTGTTTGGAATGATACTGTAGTCAATGTGTGGATCGTAGACAAATTAGAAAAGCAGTTCATCTGGAAGGATTATATCAAGTATGCTACAATACAAGATGTGATTAAAGAGAAAATAAAGTATAAAAGACTGAAGGATACTTCAGATATATTATATGCTTTTAATAAACTAATTAATTAAAAAATAATCATGAGTGAATTATATTGGATTACCCGTTTTGACGGGTTTTTAACAGCAGTAATACTAATGCTGATAGCATGTTTGATGTTAGCGATAATATTCATAGCTGGATATTTTGATAGCTATGATAAAGATGCCGAAAAAGCTAATCTTAAACGTGCCGCAATATTCGGAAGTATAGGATTATTCCTTCTAATAGCACAGGCGTTCATTCCAACTACAAAGCAGGCATTGATAATCTATGGAGTAGGTGGAACCATTGACTACATCAAGAACAATGAGACAGCAAAACAATTACCTGATAAAGCAATTATTGCTTTGGATAAGTATCTTGAAAGCATCAATGAAGAAACGGAAAAGAGCGGAAATCATTAACTTGAAAGACATAGAACTATGAATTACAAAGAAAGGTACAAAGAGGCTCTTGAAAGAGCAAGAGCAATATATCAAGGTAAGTATAAGCCAGAAATGGCTGCAACAATAGCAGAAATCTTACAGAGTATATTTCCAGAGCTTGCAGAGTCAGAGAATGAGAGAATAAGAAATATGTTGATAGAAAACTTTTCCAGAATGGCGATGCATTCTGAATGGGGTGCAATAAATGCAGTACAAGTCTCGGATATTCTTGCTTGGCTTGAAAAGCAAGGTGAGCAAAAGTCGCAGCGCATAATAAGTGCAGAAGCAAAGGAAGATCTCTTTAATTACACAAATATACTTTCTGCAGAAGAAAATACAACTTTAGAAAATTTAATCAATAAGTTAGCGGTAAGTGGGATAAAACAATATAATACACAAGTAGCAACAATTTTATTTAAAAATTGATATTATTTAAATAATTATGAAATTAATAAAACCTAAAGCTTGCTTAATTGAGCAAGCACCTGGGCTCAATGGCATATACAAACAAATTGAATTAGCAGGCAGAACGTGTTATAAGTCAGAAGACAAGATAACAGAGGACTCGGCCAAAGGGTTTGTTGATAGAATGATTAAGTCCAATCATACAGCAATGCTCGAGCATGGTACTGTGTATCTTAAAGTTCCTGTAGAAACTTGGAGAGAAGATGAGCATGAATGGGCATATATGTTCCCAGAAGAACTTCCTTGGGTATCTTTAGATTGTGATGGAAAGTATCAGTACATTACTACAAACTTTAGATATATTTTAGAAGGCAATGTAGGAATAGAAACAATGAATAAATATCTTTGCTCTCCTACAGAATTTCATGAGAAGAGATACACTTTCAAGGTAACTACCTCTATAGGTGTTACTAGAGAGTTCAACCGGCACCGTGTAAATAGTATAGCGGAGCAATCTACTCGATATTGCAACTACAGTAAAGATAAGTTTGGCAAAGAAGTAACTTTCTGTATTCCATCTTGGCTAGACTTCGAAGAAGATTCTTATAAATGGGATGAATATTTTGATGATGGAAGATGGGTTGATGATAGCAGTCCTATTGAAGACCAGTTTATAGCTCAATGTTTTAGCGCTGAAAACCAGTATATAAATTTGATTGAACAGGGCTGGCAGCCTCAACAAGCAAGAGAGGTTCTTCCTTTATGTACTGCAACAGAAGCTGTATATACAGCATTTGAATCTGACTGGAAACACTTCTTTGATCTAAGACTTAGAGGTACCACAGGTAAGCCTCATCCTAATATGCAGGAGCTTGCCGAGTTAATGCATGAACAACTTAAACAAAAAGGAATTGAGTTATGATAGATTACACAAAATTTAAATTAGATAAAGACGACATTATCATAGAAGCAATAGAACGTTGCAAGAAGGAGATGTATGCAAGAGCACAACCTCCTGCTGACTATGATGATATTGTAAAGGGGTATGAAGAAGAACAAGCTGCTGGCAAAGAGATTAGTAGAGTTTATACTAGACACTATCTCTCACAGCAGGAGTTCATTTATATTCTCAATAAGTATATCAAAGCATATCATCTTGAAGAAGTATTTAAAGAACATTGTAATATCATTATAGGAGATATGCAACATGGTTGTAATAAGAATAAATATATTCCTGCTACTACTGATGAATATGGTAATTACAATCCCGGATATAGAGATTATGAACCCGTTCCTCCACTTAAAGAAATTATAGGAGAAGAAGCTGCTAATAAAGTAATTGAGTTTATTGAAAACAGGCGAGACTTCTATAGATTTGATAGGGATGAAAGTGATTTTAGAATCTCTGTAAGTCTTTCAGATTCTCCTACATCTAATCCTGAAGATGTAATTAAGTATTGGAAATCTCAAGGAGTGGATTTAAATATTGATCCAAGAGAATTATCAGAAGACAAGTTCTGGGATGAAGAACATGGTTATACAGAAGAAGACTAAAAATTTAAACTATGATAATTAATAATAAATATAACGTAGGACAAACTTATTACAGATTCAGGGAAGGAATAATAGAAGAAGTTCTCATCACAGGTCTGATTTGTTTAATCTACATAGACCGAACTATCTACAAATATAATGGTAGATATTCCGGTCGTAGCTTCGATTGTAAAGTAGAGAGTGAACTTGGCGAGCTCTTTGAAACAAAAGAAGAATGTAGGAAGTATGCAATAGCAAAATTATTAGAACAATGAGTATTTTTAAATCTAAACAAGAGTTTATGGAAGTTATGGATTGTTATTATCCTAGTTACTATCTTAGAGATAGTCGAAGAACTAAACTGTCTATAAAGAGAAAACTTAAAGAGCGTTGGAATTCCTTTTGGAGAAACAAGTATAATCAATATATAAGTTATATATTAGGTAATGGAAAAGAAAATACTGATATTCATACTTTTATTGATAGGCAATGGAATAGTTAATGCTGTAGAATATCCATTTGTTCCGAGCTATAATGAGCATTTCACTGTGGAGGATTATGGGAGTGAGTTGGTGGGGAGTGCCGAAAGACCTATACCTAATGAGCCCGGTTTATTTGAAAAGATATTCCATAGTTTCGGTGGTGAGTGGTGGAGTGAAGGATCAGAAGATTGGGATAGAATGTTGCATGATCCTAATTGGCCATCATATGTAGATCCTGAGTATTGGAAATATTTCTTAGAGCATTATCCAGCTTATAAAGATGAGGTTAAAGATTATTTTGACGATCCTGAACATTCTGATTATCCTAACAATCCATTCAGAGTATCAATATTAGACGATACAGTTGGAATACTAATTCTCCTACTCGGAGGAATAGCTTATCTTATTTATAAATTTAAATTTAAGAAGAATGAAGATTTTAAAAACTAAAATTGTTGAAGTAGATGCTACAGAATCTGACGTAGAAGAAATAGTCGCATCTGTCGTTGATGAGCTTATAAGTGGTTATTCTGATGAAGAATATAATGAACATGTTGTACGTGAAGTTTTATTGAGTACTTTAGAAGAGTTTGATATGACAAAGTGTTCGGAAGAAGAGTTCGATAAAATGGTTACTATAGTACAAAATAAATATTTACCATGCAAACGATCTGCTAAAACAACGTCTCTTAAATCATTTAATAATAGGGAGAAAATTATAAACTGGATTAATCACTGTCTGGAATTCGATGGCGAAGTTGTTTTAACTGCGGAAGATGTCTTAGACGCTATTCTCGAAAACGGCGGAAAGAAATAATTTATCTTATTTATAAATTTAAATTAAAAGAGAAATGAAAATTACAAAAACTAAAGAGGTTGAAGCAATGGCCACAGAATCTGATATAGAGGGCATAATTGAACAAGCACTTTACTATCTTGATGATGGTGATTATAGTGATTTACTTACTCTTGATAGAGACGGCTCTATATATAGTGAATTAGAAGATGCCCTAGAATCTCTGGAAGTAACTGACTATACTCAGGAAGACTTAGATGCAATGGCTAAAAGAGTTTATGATAAGTATATGCAGCGTGTCCAGGATGCGAAGAAGGAAGCTCTCGAACCTTTCTCTAATAGGAAAAGTATTATAGCACAGATTAGGGATTGGATGGACGACTCCTATGACTTCGGTCCTAACTGTCCAGTATCTGCAAGAGAAATCTTGGATGCTATTCTCGAAAACGGCAAGAAATAATAATTAAATTGATTTGTATATGCAGCATAAGAAAGTTATAGTACAATTAGAGACATGTAATTACAAGACTACCAGAGATATTTGTAATCAAGTTGTTGATGATTTGATTGGAGTATTATGTAATGAATTGCCTAGTGATACTGAGTTAGAAAGTTTCGCAAAAAATATGTTCGAATCTTGGACAGAAGTATATTATGATGATATAGTATTTTCAGATCTTGAAAAAGAATGTATCATGCGTAGAATTATAAACGAATATAAAGCTAGAAATATAACTTGTGAATAATAATCTACAGATATATACAGATGGAGCGTGTAGAGTATCAGTAGGCCAAGGCGGATTAGGAATTGTATGGATTAAAGACGGTATAAAAATTAAAGATTATTCTAAAGCTTTTAGAAAAGCCACAAATAATCAAATGGAGTTATATGCAGTTATACTAGCTCTGCGATCTATACAATCTCCTATACATAGTTTAACTATTTTCTCAGATAGTATGTATGTAATAGGATGTGCATCTATGGGTTGGTCTAGAAAGAAGAATAAATCTTTATGGAAACAATTCGATGATACGCTACAGCAAGCACAAAGATATTGTGAAACTCCTATAGTCTTTACTCATGTAGCGGGGCATGCAGATAATGTATATAATAATTTATGTGATACATTAGCTAATAATGCCAGTAAAGAATTTTTAGGAAATCCTAGTGATAATTAATATATTTACATAAATAGTTTAATATGGAAAAAATCGGAGAAGAAACTTACGCAAAGCGTATTGAGTTGGCAAAGAAAATTACTTATTCAGTTAAGGAAATTCTTGACGGGCAGCCTATGCCTGACGCATTAGCAGCTATAGGATTGGGTATAGGAGTAAACATCAAAGAGTTTGAAGCTATGGCTGAAGGAAAAGTATCTGCAGAAGAGTTAGCTGAAGCTGTAAAAGAATTGATTTCTAAAACAATACTAATGTTGAAAATAGATACAGTTGGAGATGGGTTTGAAGATGATTCCGATGATGATTCTGAAGATACAACAGAGAATATTAAACCGAAGGCAGAAGCATGAAAATAGTTGAGGACGATTTTGAATTAGAGCAGGTAGATGAAACCTCTATATTCTGGGATCTAAAAGTTCTAAAGACCGTTAAGAAAAAGGACGGTACTATAGAAACTAAATTAGGAGATCCTATGTATGGACTTCCATTGGAGAGTGCCATCAAAAGAATAGCTTCAGTACGAATGCATAGAAAGCATCCAGAAGCTATTGCTATGAAGCAATATTTAGAGGAATATAAACAGATCTTAAATCAATTATATGAAGCAACAAATCCAACTAAGAACTAAAGACGATGTAGAGCAAATGCTCAGTGAACTCAATGGTATATTAGATGATTTAAATGAACAGTATCATACAAACTGTGGAGGTTGTTGTGCTGTAGCCGCAATGGTGGCAGAACATTTAGAAAAATTTGATATACCTTATAAAGTTGATGTGTGGGCAGATGGTTATACTTTACTTGAGTATGATGATTGTGTAGCAGACGAGCGTCCTACTACATATAGTGATGAAGAAGTGGAGATTAATATAAAGGATAATCAAGGACTTTTTCCTACGGGAGATCTTACAGCAAATCATTATACTATAATAGTAGGTGATACTAATATAAATGCTTGGGAGAATATTGGTGATTATAACCACTTCTATGCTAGAGTATCATCGGAGGATTTAATGGATGTATATAATAATGGAGATTGGAATCCAACATTTGATCCAGGCGATTTACAGTATATTGAAATAGCTTTATCAGATTTCTTCAAACAATATAGTTCAATCAATGGCTAAAATACTAACTCCATCTTGGGTTAATCCTTCTGGAGATAGAATAACTCCTGCATCTACATTTATCTATGAAATTACTTTTTATAAAACTTCATACAGAAAAATAGGAAATGGTAAGCAGACTATTATAGAAATGCTGGGAGATAAGTTCGTTGCCTCTGATAAAGAAATACCTTCTAAGGAAGAATTTAAATACTTTCCGAATAAAAAGAAGGCAGAGTATTTTATTACCAAATGGGTACGTATGGTATGCGCTCCCCCAGAGTATATAAAGAAATTGCCAGAATATGAAGTTAAAAAGAAAGTAGTTAAACCTAAAAAAGTTAAGAAATGAAATGGTGGGAAGTAGTGATAGTATTAATAGTAGCATTAATAATATTTATGTTCATGTATGCTTGTTATAGTAGATTCTATACAAATAATGATGCCTATCTACAAGAGATGTTAAAGTTAGAATCTAAGATAGATTCTATTAAATCTCATAGAGATAGTTTACATTTAGTAATAGATTCTACTCATACAGAAATGATCAATATTAAACATACTTATGAAAAGACTGTTGATATTATCCACAATAATTCTGTGGATTCCAATTACGTGTTTTTCACAAACTACGTCAACAATTACTCAAGACTCCGTAGTGATATCAAGTGAACAATTAAAAACTGCTAATTTGATATTTGCGGAACATCAATATCTATTATTAGAAAATGAGCTATTAGCTACACAAGTATCTGCATATAAAGATATAGAGCAATCTTATATTCAGCAGGATTCTATTCGTTTAAGGGAGAATCAATTGTGTACAGATGCCTTAGAGAAAACTAATAAACAATTAACATCTGCACAACGTAAGGCTACTATATTTAAGTGGACTACTGTTGGTTGTGGAGTAGCTGGATTATTAGCAGGAACTTTAATTGGAGTACTAATTACAAATAAATAATGTTTATACGCAGTTGTACGACATGTAGTAAATATCCATGTATTCCTAATATGCAAATACTAAAAACGGATTTTGGAAATTGTGGATGTAGAAAATACCAGAAACAGGCAGACACTAAGAGCGAAACTAGTAGGCCTTGATGAGTCTACTTATACGACTTATGTGTTTGAAAACTTAGATTCCAAGAGTTGGGAAGATAGATACTTTATGTGTACTAGATTTCCAAATTGGGAACACTTTAATTTAAAGATAGGAGATGAAGGTTTTGTAACTTATGATGAAGTCATTGCAGGACAGAGCAAGTGGTTCGATTCTAAAAGTCAGAAGGAACATTATTTTAATTATGATATGCAGATCTTTATTAAATTTACAGAACTTAAATCCAGTACAAAAGATAATTATATATTATAACAGAAAACTATTTAAGAAATGGGAGTTTTAGGAGACAAACTTACAGAGGCATTTGAAACAAAAGCAAACGATGTTAACTCATTTATTTGGCTGGGCCCTAAGCGTAAGACAAGCGCGGGTTTAGTTCAAGACGAAATTAAATTAATGGAGGCTTCCGGAGAGCAGCTTCAACAGTTCTATGACCAATGCGTTTCAATGCTCTATAATACAGATAAAGTAACTCCAGGTAGATATGAGTTGCTTAAACTTATTGGCGAGCAAAGACAGAAGTGTAATACAGAATTGTTCTTACGTTGGTTGGAGAATAAGTATCAGCCAAATATTCCGGATGTCAGAAAACCCTATCCTCGTTTCTTATATCTGCAAGATATAAACACTTGTTTGAGACAGAACGAAGATGCGCTTCCAAGAAGTGAATATAAGACTACCCCTATTAATGTAATAACTAAGGGTATTCCAGAAGAGTTTAGAGACATTACAATTAGTAATGTATTGGAGGGTTGTGCTGATTCATTGGGAGTATTTGATAGATCACATCTATCTCGTAAGTTCATTCTTCAGTTGGGAGTATGGTTGACTTCTAAGGAGTTGGCTGACTTGACTGAGAAGGATGCACAGGGTAAGGTTAGAGATAGACTCGAAGTGATTAAAGAGAGACATGGATTGAAGAGTAATGTTCCTCTTAGATCTGATCATAGAGGATTGCACTATTCAGAGTTGAGAGCTATGCTTAACCTTAAATCTAATAAGAAATATTCTGAGCTTACTACAGAACAGCTGTGTATACTTAGAGATAAAGTTCTATTTAGATTTGAGGAGAAAGTAGAATTCCATATTACACAATGGAAGGAACGTATGCGCCAACTTGAATTAGTAGCTGAGGCTAAAGACGTGCCTCTCATAGTTAAGGATATGGCATAATGGATTTATTCACACCCATAGATAGAACAGGTCGTCAAGAACTTTGTCGTAGAAAATGGATAGAGAATAAATGCGTAGGAACAGTAGTAGCATGTACAGGATTTGGAAAGACTAGACTAGCACTTAATTGTATCAAATGTGTGTTAGATAAGTATCCAAGTTTTAGAGTGCTTATAGTTGTTCCTACAGAAACTTTGAAAAATCAATGGCAACAAAATCTTGATGACTGGGAACTATCTTTCAATTGTGAAGTAGAAATTATAAACTCAGTAGTGAAGAGAGACAATTGGCGTACTACGATGTTAGTTTTAGACGAAATACATCGATATGCCAGCAATCTCTTTTCAGAAATCTTTAAAAGAGTTAATTACAAGTACATTCTGGGATTAACCGCAACCTTTGAGCGACTTGATGGCAAGGAAGAATTGCTCAATAAGTATTGTCCAGTAATTGATACTATAACAACTATGGAAGCATTAGCTAATGGTTGGGTGTCACAGTTTACAGAATATCTAGTATTAATAAATGCTCCCGATATATCCACTTATAAAGAGTATAACAAAGCATTTATTGAACACTTTGAATTCTTTAACTACGACTTTAATCTGGCCATGGCTTGTGTAGGACCTAAAGGATATCTAACTAGAATAAAACTCAGAGATGAGCGACTACATAGGTCTGCTTCTGAACAGGAGAAGAAAGCTATGTTGCAAAGTATAACTTATCATGCAATGGGTTTTACGAAAAGTATTCAAAATAGAAAGTCCTTTATAAATAACCATCCTAAGAAGTTAGATATAGTAAATAAGATTATAGAGGCTCGTCCTGAAAGTAAGATTATTACTTTCTCTAATAATGTTAAGATGGCGGAAGCCATTAAGGTTGGTCAAGTATATACTGGAAAGACTACTAAGAAAAAGGGTAGAACTACTATAGAAGAATTTAATACAGCCTCATCTGGAGTACTTAATACAGTAAAGAAGTGTGATGAAGGTCTCGATGTAAAAGGATTATCAGTAGCTATAATACTTGGACTAGATAGTTCAAAGACTAAAGCTACACAACGTCGAGGTCGAGCCATCCGATTTGAGTCTGGAAAGAAGGCAGAGATATTTAATATAGTACTGGATTCTACAGTAGAACTTGAGTGGTTTAAGAAATCTCATCAAGGGGATTCTTATAAAATCATAGATGAAGAAGGACTTGAGAAAGTATTGCGAGGAGAAGATCCTGGAGAATATACTAAATCATTAGCTCGATTTAATTTTAGATATTAATAACTATGTAATTGCAACGCTCCGAGAGGAGATTAAACTTTATACAATTAAACTAAGTGTAACATCTTAATTTAATTGTTTTGTGAATACATTTGATTATACTATTGATGAGGAATTACATCTAATGCAAAAGTATAAATTGAATGCTACAGAGTTACTTGTAATTAAAATGATTCTATTAATTAAGGAACATTTTCCTAAGAACTATCTTATGGAGTATTTAAGTATTCCAGAAGATGTTCGAGGAGATTTTCGAGATACCCTACTATCTTTGCAGAATAAGGGAATCATTTTAAAGAGTTATAAGATACCAGCAAAGGGACAGAAGTTTGATCCAGAAGAAGTGCAAATCAATTCAGGATTCTTTAAAACTATCTGGAGAGAATCATTTGATTTAGGTAAAGAGTTATTTGATACCTATCCAATGTTTGGTAATATCAATGGAACAACTGTTTCATTAAGAGGTATTGCTAAAAAGTTTG
>Ga0310694_10003464_pt1 | contig 15500 bp, 9 predicted proteins | sample 174DNAGHGhighgp2_FD_203884 | JGI IMG/M metagenome (GOLD analysis project Ga0310694, IMG submission 203884) | Sheep rumen microbial communities from Palmerston North, Manawatu-Wanganui, New Zealand - 1742 DNA GHGhigh gp2 (v2) (version 2) | ecosystem: Host-associated > Mammals > Digestive system >... | reverse complement strand
CGCTTTATGGGCAACGCTGGTAGTTATCTGAAAGGGTATTGGCAAAAGATGCAAGCCACAACCCTCTATGACAGTTGGTGTGGCTATGCCTTTGAAATCGTGTGTCTCAACCACTTGGACCAGATTGTCCAAGCTTTGGGCATCGACGGCACTATCAACAAACCCTGCTCATGGTTCTACCGTCCTCCCAAGACTGCACCAGCAGATTTGGAAGAAGACCTGAAACACGGAGCTCAGATAGATCTCCTCATCGACCGTTCCGACAAGTGCATCAGCATTTGTGAAATGAAATACTCGAACGATGAATACGAAATCACCAAGAGCTATGACAGCCAACTCGCACGCAGAATGCGTATCTTCCGAAAGGTCACCAAAACGCGGAAGTCGTTGCTACCAGCGTTCATCACCCCAAACGGGCTAATGGACAACATGTACTCGCGGAAAGTATCCCGTGAAGTGAAAGGCGATGCGTTGTTCGGTTAGTTACTTTTAATCAATTATTCTTCAAAGACTTAACAGGATTCATTCGGGCAACACGATTGCTGCTCATGACGACCACGGCAGTCACGATAAGTAAGACCGTCACTGCACCGATGATGAAATACAGAGGCGAGAGACCGATGCGCTCGGAAAACTGCTCCAACCACTTATGGGCCACAAAAAAGGTAGCAACGCAAGCCAAAACCGCCATCGCCAACGAAAGGCGCAGCACATCCCAAGTGAACATACGCAGTATGTCAGCCACCGTCGCGCCGTTGATTTTGCGGATGGCCACCTCTTTGCTCCTTCGGTTCGACTCGTCGCGGATGAAACCGATGAGGCCAATCACGGCAATCAGCAGGGCGAAAACCGCACCGATGAAGATGGTGTTGCGCATTTTGAGGCTGTCATCGTAGTCCGCAATCATTTGGTCTGCCCAAGAGAAAATCTCCAACTGCCTGCCATCCAAGGCCTCCGCAATGCCCTCCCTCAGTTTCTGCATATCAGTTTCGTTCAGCTTGTGGTTCGTCTTGAAAACGAGATAAGGCATATAGGACACGCCGTCGTCCAAGGTGCCATAGAAGCGCACACTAGGGCGACTATCCAAGTTCACAAGGTTGCCAGTACGGATTTCGCGATAGACACCCGAAATGGTGAAGGGTACCAACTCCATGCCATTCCCGTGTCCCGTGATGAGCACCTGCTTGCCCACCGCACCGTCGCTCCAGTCGGCGAACTCGTTCATCCGATTGACAAAAGCCTCAGAAACAACTACTTCAGAAGAATCGGCAGGAGCGCGACCGTCCACAAACTCAAAGCCCAACAACTTGTAAAAGCCCGTCGTGGCTTCGTAACCGTCAGACACATTGAACAATTCGCGGTCGTCGCCGGGGAGAAGGATATTGTCGCCGCTGGTACCTTTAACGGGCAGAGAATAACAGGCCTCCACACCCTTCACCTCGGGATATTGCCTGAGCGCTTCCACAACGCGCCTTTGCTCCGTCTGGTTGCCGTTGTACATGCTGACATAATAGGCGTTTTCGTAGTCGTAGCCCGGGTCGGAATAAATCATTTTGCGGTATTGCAGCGTCACGACGATGAGCATCACCGCGATAAAAACGTTGATAAACACCTGAACGCCAAGCAGTCCGATTTTCCAGCGGCGCGAGTTTTCTGTGTAGTTGCGGAAGGCCACCGAAACGGGAATCCGCATGTAGAGTTGCGCCGGAACGAAGACCGAAACCACCACCACCAAGGCCAGCACCAAACTGATGACAAGGATACTTTGCGTAACAAGCAAGGTCTCAAATGACATACCCAAAATATTCTGTATCAATCCTTTGAAAGCGAAAATAATGGCCGCCGCCAAAGCCAAAGCCAGCAACAGGTGAACAAAGGTTTCGCGTGCCAACAGCCAATGAATGTCGAAGGCATCGGCACCATAGCACTTGCGTACCCCGATTTCTTTGGAGCGGCGCACCATCTCCGAAATGACGATAAGGATGTAGTTGAGCAAACTGATGAGAATCAGCAGCGCGGCCACGACGGAAAGCAGAATCACCATCGAGCGAACCGATGACTCCTTGATGTGGTCCTTGCCAAAAGGCGTGAGATAATACCACAGTTTCGTCCCGTTCTGTTCCAGTTCCTCCAAAGGCTGATGCGTCTCCTGCATCTTGCGGATGGCATCGTCAAGCGACTGTGGGTCAACGCCTTGCTGCAATTTCACGAAGCCACGGTAGCGGTCGTTGCCCACCCAGTTTTCTATACTATTTTTGGAATAGCTCACCATCGAAAGCAGCAGGTCTGAATCCATCGAGCCGTTTTTCGGGAAGTCCTTGAACACGCCTTCGATGGTCATTTTCAGGTCGGGCACATCTTCATTGGCGATAATCCTGCCAATGCATTCGTCCACGCCGCCGAGCTTTTCGGCAAACGATTCCGAGACCATCAAGCACATTGGCTTGGCTAATGTTTTCGTAGGGTCGCCGGCCAAAATAGGGCGGTCGAACACCTTGAAGAAGCAGGAATCGGCCAAACGCAAATTGCCTGTAATGACTTGGCCTTCCTCGTCCAAGAAACGATCATTGTTGAAATAGGAGGTGATTCTCGTGGCCTCCTCCACGCCTGGCACCTCGGCCTTGAAGCCGGGAGCCACCGCCCCACTCACTTGCCCGAAATTCTTCGATTCGCCTTGTCGTTCAATGCCTGTTTGAATGATGTAGATGCGGTCCACATCCTTGTAGAAACTGTCGTATGACAATTCGAAGCACACCTTGGCAATCAGCACGATGCCGATGGCGAGACCTATGCCCAACGATAGGATTTTGATTAATTTGTCGGAGATGCTATTCATTGTTTAATTGTTGATTGTTTAATCGTTTAATTGTTGAACCGCTATTTCGTAGGCATTTATTGTGCCAAAATTGCAAATCAATAATAATCAACGAAATACAAAAACAGCTATTTTACAAAGTGTAAAGTTATTTTACAGTGGTGTAAAGAAACTTTACAGTGCATAGTTATCGCGCAAAATTGAGTTTTTTCCAAAACCAATCAATTTTGACAACTTTGGAAAAAACTCGATGCTTTCTCAAGAAGATTCAGAGAAAGGATCTGCTTTACAAAAACAGGTCGTCCGTGGTTAATGTAGCGACAAAACTGGAAGAATGGATGCCATTCTTAAGGCCATAGGTCGTTACAAGTGTTGGCCACAATGCTTCCTTGACTCCCGTTTCCTCGCGAAACTTTGAGACCCTACTGCGCAACTTTTCCTCTTCCTCCTTACTCAGCATGTATTCCGCCTCGCTATATTTCATCTCAAAAATGTTGATAATTCCGTCCGCACGTTCCAAAATCATGTCTATCTGGGCCTTGGGGTTTGTGCTCTTGCTTCGCCATGAGTAGAACTTGGTGGCGATACGGTCAATCCGCAATGCTTGTTTAATTTGGGCGACGTGTGCCATGCACAACCGCTCAAAACTCAAACCGAGCCAGGCGTTCACTTCTGATGTCCCGATATGGTTGCACCAATAACCTGTTTCCGCCTCAGCTTTGGTGACAAACGTCAAGTAGAACAGTGAATAGAAATCCGTCAGCTGGTAGATGGCTGAGTTCTTCTTTACATTTTTCTCCCTCACCACATATTTGCGGATAATATCGCAATTGACAAGGTCTTCCCGACCCGTCTTCTTCCATAAATGGCGACAAACTCAGGCCGATCTGATTTGGTGTACTCTTTTAGCAACTTGATTTCCTGTTCTCTACCTATCAGCTTATCCATAATTGTCCTTTGTTGTTTTCACAAGCAAAGGTATGGAAATTCCTCAAAATAGAAATGAGTTTTTTCCAAAATTATCGATTTTTAGCAATTTTGGAAAAAACTCAGTATTGTTTTTCACTCTTTTTTCAGTGCCCAAACCGGATTCACCCGCGCCACCGAGACAATCTGCCACAGCACCGAGCCGATGGCGATCGCAAACGACAGCACCACCGTCACCACGAAAATCCACGGGTGCAGGTCAATCCGATAGGCGAAGTCTTCCAAATAACGCTTACACAGCCACACCGCCACGGGAATGGCTATCGCGTTGGCAATCAGTATCATGATGATGTATTCCTTCAGGTTGCGGCGGATTTCGCTCTCCATCGTACCACCAAACACTTTGCGGATGGCGATGGTCTTCTCACGCTCTGAGGCGAAGTGCGTGCTCATGGCCACGAGGCCAAGTAGTGACAGCAACACGGCAATGCCCATAATGATTTCGATGAGGCGCATCTGATGGCGCGTCTTGGCGTATTTCGAGGCGATGACATCCTTCACGAAACCGAAATGATCCGGCTCAACGTAGGAGCCAAACATCTCCTCGGAATGTTTCTTATAGACCGCATCTATGGCGCTTTTGGCTTCGTCGTGGTCGCCCGCGATTTCCAACAACAGATGGCCAAGTTGCGAATACCCCAAACCGCCGTTTCCAAAGACTATAGTATAATCCTCATCGGTGGCATGAAGCGCGTCCAACATATTGAAATCCTTGATGATACCACAAACGCCACTACCCATGGCCGTCTCTTTCCAAGACATAATCGTGTCGTAGTTGTAATCGCCGTAAGGCAGACCTGTCAATCCAGCCACGGCAGATTGCGTCATCCAATAACTTCCCTCGCTCGGCTCACTAAACTTCTCCAGCACCTCAAAGCCCAACAATCGGAACGCCGTCGTGTCACATTCAAATATGATGACACTTGTATTGGGTTGCGTCTCGCCCATTTTCGGCAATCTCAAAGTCGTTCCTGTCACTCCGGGCACGTTGTTGCTCAAAGCCAGTTCATTCACGCAAGGCAGGGCGCGAAGTTCCTCCCTGAAGGCTTCCGATTTGGTAGTGAAGTTCAACTTGGAACTGATGAAAAACAGGTTGTCGGTCTGCAATCCCATCGGTCGCTCCACCATGTGGCGCATCTCCAACTCCATCGTTATCGTCAAGGCAATCAGCACAATGGAAATGGCGTTTTGGAACACGATGAAAAACCGCATCAATCCCTTGCGGCTGCGGAAACGGAACGTGCCCTTCACCACATCGATAGGGCGGGCTTGCGAAATGATGGCAGCGGGCAAGATGCAAGCCAAGAAAGCCACCAATACGACCATCAGCAAATAGCCGACAAGATAAAGCGCCGTGAACGGAATATGCACCGCCACATCAGTCTCCATCAGTTGGTTGACGTAAGGCACCAAGGCGTAGGCCAACAATAAGCCCACCGCAAAACAACACAAGGTGAAAAACAGCGACTCGCCAAGGAACTTCCAAACGATATCGGACTTTTGCGCCCCGAGAAGCCTTCGCGAAGCCATCTCTTTGGCGCGTTTTCCCGTGAGGGCCACGTTCAGGTTGATGTAATTGATGAGCGCCGAAACGAGCAGCAACAGGCCCACAAAAATCATCGTGCGCATCATGGAGCGGTCGCCTTTCTTGAGGTGCGTCTTCATATCGCTAAAGAAAATCTTGTCCATCCGAAGCATGGTAACCTTTCCTTCTTCGCCGTAGAAAGTCTGGAACTTGTCGCCGTATTGCTCTTGGCAAATCGTGGTCAGTTTTTCCTGCAACTCGGCAGGGTTGGCATGGGGCCACACCTTCACGAAAGTATGGATATGAGTCCCCCAAAGTATGGGGTTTTTCCTGTACATCTCCACAAAGCGGCTGGTTTCGATGTTGCCGATGACATCCGCCTCAAGGAGCAGTGAACTGCCCAAGTCGGAGAACACGCCCACCACATTCAGTGTATCTTTTCCAGTAATTAATTGACGGCCAACAATTTCGCCTTCCATTTTAGCTGCCAATCTATCTGAAACGAAAGCCACATGGGCATTGCTCAGGTTGTCGGCATTGCCTTCCTTGAATTGGACGGGGAAAAAGTCGAAGAACTCGCGGTCGCAGTCGAGCACGGTGCCGAAATACTTTTCGTCGCCCGACTTTATCAGTTTGTTTTTGCTGTAAAAGAAATGGGTCACGGCCTCAACCTCGGGCACTTTGCCGTCGATGAATTCCTTTACGCCGTAGGCGTTGGTCATCTGCTCTGACCCGATGGCATAAATCCGCTCACGGTCGGGGTTCTCGCGCGTCACGGCGTATTGCTGCACCACATAGCAGAAACTGATGATGACGAAGGCCAAGGCCACACTCAATCCGATGAACTCAATGGCGGTGTAGAGTTTGTTTCTGGATAGGAATTTCAGGTAGGTTTTCATATTGTTGAAGTGTTGATTGTTTAACTGTTGAATTGTTGAGTTTCCCTTCGGGAATGGAGTGTTGTTTGTTCGTTATAAGCGCCGGCAAGAACTAGTTGCCAATCTGTAGCGCCACAGGCCGCCGCATTATATCTCTAACTGACCTCCATTCCCCGCAGGGGAATCTTTTACTGTTCTATATAATGTGTCCCTCCATAGTAATTAACCACACTATTCTTAATAAAGTATTGAAGCCAGGCGTTCAATTGTTCCGCGAGGGCGTTGAGGTAGTTGTTTGAGGCCGTTTGGTACTCGATGGACGAAATCAATCCTTGCTCGAAGCGTTTGGTGTTCAGCGTGAAGGCCTCTTGCTGCAATTCGGCGCGGGTGTCGGCTTGGCGCAGGGCATCGGCACTGCCATCGCGGTCGGCGATGGCGCGGCGCACCTCGGCCTCCACCGTTTGAAGCGCCTGCTCATAGTCGGCTTGGGCTCGGTCGTAGGCATTTTTTCGCTTTGCAATGTTGGAATGCTTCGAGAGGCAGTCGAAGATGGGGATGCTCAACGAGAGTTGCACATACTCGCCGCCGTTGTTCTTCATCTGCTCGAAATACGGCGTGGGCACATAACCCTCCATGCCCGGGTAGGTGAAGTAACTCGACGACCAGCCACCGTAGAGCGAGAGGCGAGGCAACAACTGCCAACGGGCCGTCTTGAGGGCGAGACGGGCGTTTTTCATTGTGCCTTCCGCCAAAAGGACGGCAGGCATGTTGGTTTTGGCAAATTCCACCATTTGGGAAATGTTTTCCGCCTGGCCTGTAGGGCTGTCGCATTGCGGCAGCCGCGAAAACGATTCGTCAATTATCAACGGCTTTTCAATGGGCCAAAACATCACATCCTTCAGGGTGACCATGGCATTGTTGAGGTTGTTCCGACAAGTGGTCAGTTGGTACTGCCGCTCGGCGAGGTCGCTCTGCATCTGCACCACATCGGCGTGGGATTTCTGTCCTAATTGTTCCTGCCTTGTAGCGAGTTGCACGGCCTTTTCCGCTGTGACCACCTGCGCTTGCAGGGCTTTATGCATCTCAGTATAATACAGCACATTGCAGTAGGCCTCCATGGTGGCGAGACAGATCTGGTCTTCGGTTTGCTGCTCCTTGGTCAAGCCCATCAACTGTGCCGTCTTGGTGATTTTCAGGTTGTTGACCGCCTGAAATCCATTGAAGAGGTTGATGCCCGCCGAGAGACTATAGCCGTTATGGAACGAGGTCGTTCGGATATAGGTGTTGGTCTCAGGGTCGATGCTACGGCCGAAGTTGGAATAGGCGTATGTGCTGCCCTCAATCGTAGGCGTGAAGGCGGCAAGAATAGCATCGCGGCGGTCGATCTGCGCATCGCGGTTATTGGCTTGCTGGATTCGGATTTTGGTGGAGTGTTCTACGGCGTAACGCATACAAGCTTTGAGATCCATAGTGACGGTGTCCTGGGCCTTGACGCTGGTCAAGGCTCCAAGAACCATCATCAAAATAAAAAAGTTATGTTTAGCTTTCATCTTACACATGTTTTTACACGTGCCAAAAGAAAGCATATCTCATGCCAAAAATTTAACTATTTGAAATTCAAATATTTAAAATTTAAGATTCAAAACAAAGTGTAACATTTTTTTACAGTGGTGTAACAAAACTTTACAGTCAATTGTTTACAACGAACGATAAAAAACCACTAGCCAAAGCAAACAATTATCTCTTTTTGCGAAAATTGTTTATTTTTGCCAACGAAAAACAACACAACGAACTATGGGACAAATTGCCACTATTACACCTGCGCAGTATGAGTTGCTAAACATGCTGTCCTGCCTCACACATGAAGAGGATATTGCAGATTTGAAGAGTGTCATTGTTCAGTTTCTGAACTCTCGCTTGCAGAAGGAAATCGATCGGCTTTGGGACAATGGCGACCTCACTGATGAAAAAGTCGCTCAATGGAGTCACGAGCACATGCGGACACCTTATCGTCCAATACCATGAACCGATATATTGTACTCGATACCAATTGTTTGCTTCAATCCTTGTCAAGACGAAGTCCCTATTACAAGGTTTGGGAAGACTTTGTTTTGGGTAAATATACCCTTTGCATTTCTAACTCCATTTTGGAAGAATACGAGGAAATTATCGCCTCTCACATGTCACCTTTAGCTGCAAACATTGCCATAGAAACCATTCTGCGGGCCAACAATGTCATTAGGGTTGATGCGCATTACCAATTTCACCTCATCACTGCCGACCCTGATGACAACAAGTTCGTTGATTGTGCCGTTGTTGCCAATGCAGAATACATCGTTACGGAAGACAGCCATTTCAACATCCTTAAAACCACTCCATTCCCTCCTGTTGAAATCAAAAGATTGCATGAATTTTACGAAGAGTTATGTACGTTTGACGAACCCTAATAAGCAAATCAATTTTCTATTTTTTCGTATTATCGACGACACACGAAACGGTCATGTCGCCCGTCACATTCACCACGGTGCGCAACATGTCCAAAGGCCGGTCAATACCCAAGATAAGTGCCAAGCCTTCTATCGGGATACCAACGGAATCAAGCACAATCATCAGCATGACGATAGAGCCTCCCGGGATGCCTGGCGTACCAATAGACGAGATGGTGGCCGTGGCCAAAATGAGCAGCATCTGACCGAAAGTCAAATCCAAGCCCAAAACCTGCGCCAAAAACACCGCCGCCACCGCCTGATAACAACTGGTGCCGTCCATGTTGATGGTCACGCCCACGGGCAGAACAAATGACGACACTTCTTCCGAGACGCCCAAATGTTTCTGTGTGCGTTCCATGGTCAAAGGCAAAGTGGCCGCACTCGAGCTGGTGGTGAAGGCCAGCATCTGCACGGGCGCTGCCGCATTGAAAAACTGCTTCATCGTCCGTTTTCCGAAGACCCGCATGATGAACGGATACACCAACAAGATGATGACGGCCAAGGCCAGCACCACCGTCAGGGCATACAAACCCAAAGCGGAGAAAATGCCCACATCGCCCGCATAGTCCACAATAAGGGCAGCCATCAGAGCAAAGACACCATATGGCGCAAAGGCCATGATAAAGTCTATAATCTTGAGCAAGACAAGGTTCAACTGCTGGAAAAAACGCACCAGCGAGGGCACTTTTGAAGGTCCTACGACAATCAAGGCCACACCAAAGAGCAAGGCGAAAAAGATGATTTGCAGCATCTTGGAGTTGTCGCCCAAAGCCTTGAAGAGGTTCTCAGGCACCATATCGACCACAAACTGCAAGGGCGACTCATCCTTCACCTGCTGCATCTGCGCCTCGCGCTCCACAACGGTCTGCTGGTAGCGCTCCATGAACTCCGTCTGCCGGTCTTTCGGGAAGACTTTTCCTGGTTTGATGACGCTGACCATGCCCAAACCTATGCTCACCGCAAGAATGGTAGTGCAGACATAAATCAGAATGGTTTTCAAGCCGATGCGCGACAGGTTGCCGATGTCTTTGAGGTTGACGACACCTAAGATGAGCGACACCAACACCAATGGCACGGCAATCAGTTTGAGCAATCGCATGAAGATAGTACCCCAAGGCGCCACCCAGTCGTGCACAAAGCTTTCCCAATGCAAGGCCATGGACAAGAAACCGATGCCCAGACCCAAGCCCATGCCCAGCAAGATCTTGGCATAGAGCGGAATGTGTTTTCTATGGCCTTCTCCCCTATTCAATCAAGTTGATTTTTTGTGTCGCCACGCCATCCTCGGTCACAATGCGGACGACATAAATGCCTTTGGAATAGCCTTCCAAATTCAGCTCAACCGTGTTCGAATTGGCCTTTCTATCCTCCAGCATCTCACCCTTGATGCCCATCAGCGTCACCTGTTGGATATTGCTTTGTGCTTCGATGACAACCTTGTCCTTTGCCGGGTTGGGATAGACATCAAACTTCATGGCAGCCAACTCATTCACATTCAAGTCAGTAGTGTCGGTCGGAACCACTTTCACATCATCAACGAACCAGTCAAAGGCCAAAAACTCGCCAAAAGTGTTGTAACCTCTAAAGCCAATCTTAATGTTCTTTCCGATATACTCATCCAAATTGATGGAAATCGGCTCGTCGTATGCGTTGATTTGTCCGTAAGGCATGTCGGCAGCATCCCATTTATCCTCCCAGGTGCCGTTGTAGGTGTCGTACACCCTAACCACAAAACGGTCGTAGCCATCTGTGCCGTATTGCACCCAAGTCCAGAACTGCAAAACGGTGGGTCTCGTGATGGTCAAAACGGGCGTAATCAAAGTCTGGTCTTGTGCCGACGGGCTCTCACTGCTGTCCCACTCCAACACAGCGTGCTTGTTGCCGCGATGAGGATTCACAACAAAGCTTTCTTCGTAGTAGTCCGTGTAGTACACCGTACCTTGGACAGTCCAATCCCACCAAGTCGGGTTGCCATCGGTGGTCCAGCCTTCGGGCATGGCGAACATGCTGCTACATTCCTCAAAGGTCTCATAGAGTAGCGGGCGTTGGTAGTCCCAACGGATCGGGATCTCCTCCGACGTTGCGCTGTTACCCAAGGCATCAACGAGTTGCACGGTCAATGTGCCGTGGGTATGGTTATCGTAGGCAGGAATGGTGGCAGTGTAGTCATAGTTGCCTTTACCAGCCCTAGTGAATGTCAAATCATAAATATGTCCCCAAATGGTATAGGTTGCGGCCAGCGTAGCAGGCATTGTAGACGCATCATGGACACGCAAAGTGAGGTTCATTTCGGTGTCGGCGTAGGTCTGGTTACCATTGACATCTATCACAGTGGGAGCCTCATGATCTTCCGAGGAACTATTAATAAAAATGTCGTCAAGATACAAGTTCCAGCCGTAGTCGCTGACGCCCTCGAAGATGATAAAGCCATAGTCGTCAGGGCAGTCGAACGTAAAGGCATATTCGTACCAGTCGTCCACATCGGCAACGACGGGTTCCTTATAGGTGCAACGGTGGATGGTACCAAGCAATTGCCCGCCTTCCGAACGCGGCACCGAGTTGTAATACACATTGATACGGTCGTCCTTGTTGATGTTCGGGTTGCTATTGCGGAACATCCAGAAGCTGACGATGTTGTCATGTTCGTTAAGGTTCATCTTGGGCGAGACCAGTTCAGCCGAGCCTCCCGAAGGATTCGTATAGGTGTAGAATCGAGCCATATACTGGCTACCTTCATGTGGTGTCGCACTCGGTGTGGAGCCTTCCGTGATGCGGTCGAAGGCATAGTTGCCATTGGTAATGTTGTTCTGCCAGCCGAAAGGCACGAAGTCGTTCTCAAAGCCTTCCTCGAGCGGGAAATCAGCGTATGGAGCCAAAGCTGTAATCAAGAAATCAACATTTTGTGAGGGTGCCATAGCAGAAGGATAGACATCGAAAGTGGCGTGAATCACTTCGTTGTTGTTCAGATTCATCGGCAAAGTCGTCTTGGCCATCATTTCCACTGAACTATTGTAAGGCACGTTGACTTGGGTCACTTGGGTGCCATTCTGGTAGAACTCAATCGGCAAGTTGCCTGTACTGTTGAACTGATAGGTATCTGACTGTTCGCCCGTGTTGTTGAGGCGGAAACGCAAAAAGGCAGGCTCACCAAAGTAGACGGAAGTGTCGGCAGTGAGTTGCTCCACATTGAAGTTGTATTGCGCGGTCTGCTCAATGATAATGTCATCAATGGACAAATACCAAGGTCCATTATCGGCCACGCTGTGGAAACCTACATAATAAGAACCCGAACTGGTAGCCTGAAACACACCCGATGTCTGTTCAAATTCCTCGTTGTCCACCACCATCATCGGCACAGCCGTTTCCGTCATTGCCGAAGGATTGGCGGTTGCACCGGCTTTCACTTCCAGGTTGAAATGGTCGACATGCCAAGTGGCGTACCAGAACGAAACGCGGTAATAATTCCCTGCCGTAACGTCGATTTCCTTGTAAATCCACACGTCGGTATTATAGGTGGCATACATGTACCAGTCGCCGGTATGCGGCTTTCTGCCGCGGGCCTCGTTGTCGTCAGGGATGGTGATGCCTGCTTTCCAGCCTCCATCGCCAATCCAACCCACTGGAGTCTGGCCCACCGTGTTACCATTTTCAAAAGTTTCGTTGACAAGCACTTGGGCGAAGGCGCTTCCTGCAAGAAGCCACATCGCAATTAAAGCGTACAGTTTTTTCATATTGATTCAGTTTTAATTTGCTACAAAATTAGAAAATGTTTTGATTGGACGCCCAATCAATCGTTATTTTCTCGCCACAACCAAGAAATGCGGGCTCATCCCCATCATCTCGGGCTCCGATTCAGTGATGCGGACAATGTCAAGGAGACGTTCGCGGCTGGCCTTGTCTTCCCATTTCTCTTGAAGGTGCGGAGTAAACCAAATGCAACCCTCCACGGCGATGGCTTTCTCCACCTTGAATCCCGCTTCAGTGATTTCCGATTTCATTTCATCAGAGGTAGTGAAATACGATTCCGCGATGAATTTCGGGTATTCCTTCGGTCTGATATGGTCGCCAGTGGTCATCTCGCCCTTGATCATATTGAAAAACACAGGATCGTCGAGGAATTCCATGAGCGAGGCATTCTTTTTCTCGCCATACACCGACAAAGCCCAAGTCATGGAGCTGAATTTGGAGATGCCCGCCGCCACCAGGTGACCGCCTTTCTTCAGCACTCGGAACGATTCAAGCAGCGACTGCATGCGGTCTTTCCTATCACGCAAATGGTACTGTGGTCCCATCAGCAGCACCACATCGGCACTTTCATCAGGACGGTTGACCTTCAAGGCATTGCCCGTCTCGGCAATGAAAGTGCAATCCTGCATCATATTGGCTTTGGCATAATCCACGGCGTTTTCGGCCAACTCAATCAGATGCACCTCATTGCTTTTTTTCGCCAGCCAAGCCGCGTACATCCCGATGCCGCCGCCGATGTCGTAAATCACCTTGCCTTTGTCAATATAGCGCGACAAGATTTCCTTTGTCCTGTAAAACTCCACGATGCCCAAGCCACGCTCCAGCCGGCCTATCTCGGCACCGTTGTTATAGAAGTCGTAGATTTCGCTCATAGTCATTGCTTTGATGGCGCAAAGGTAAACAATTTTGCCAAAATGTCAGTTTTCCAAATGGCACACAATTTGACAAAGGACGCGCGTCATTTGGATTGACTACGTCGAATCTTCAATTTGCTTCACGCCTCGCAATGGCGCGAAGCGACAGAAATTTTAAATCTTAAATCTTGAATTTTAAATACATAACGATATGCAAACCGGTAACATTGGAGTAAAGACAGAAAACATTTTCCCTGTCATCAAGAAGTTCCTCTATTCGGACCAGGAAATTTTCCTGCGCGAAATCATCAGTAACGCCGTGGACGCAACGCAAAAACTGAAAGCCTTGGCTGCTTCGGGCGAGTTCAAGGGCGAGCTGGGCGACCTCACCATCAAGGTGGAAGTCGACAAAAAGAAAAAGACCCTCACCGTCCGCGACCGTGGCATCGGTATGAACGCTGAAGAGGTCGATAAGTACATCAACCAAATCGCCTTCTCGGGCGCGGAGGAGTTCATCGCCAAATTCAAGACCCAGAGCGAGGCCGAAGCCGCCAATATCATCGGACATTTTGGCTTGGGCTTCTACTCCGCTTTCATGGTCTCCTCAAAGGTGTCGCTGATTTCCAAGTCCTGCAAGGAAGAAGGTGCGAACGGCGTCATCTGGGAATGCGACGGCAGCCCCGAGTACACGATGAACGAAATCCCGAAGGGCGACCGCGGCACCGACGTCATCCTTTACATCAGTGACGATGCCGCCGAGTTCCTCGAAGAAGGCCGCATCCGCGAACTGCTTAACAAATACTGCAAGTTCCTGCCCATCCCGATCCAGTTTGGCACGCGCAAGGTGCAGGAGGAAATCGAGGGCGAGACCGACAAGGACGGCAAACCCAAGACCAAGGAAGTGGAGAAGCCTTGGATCATCAATGACGTGGCACCGCTGTGGAAGAAAGCCCCGACCGACATCAAGGACGAGGAATACAACGACTTCTACCACACGCTCTACCCGATGAACTTCGGCGAGCCGCTGTTCCACATCCACCTCAACGTGGACTACCCCTTCAACCTCACAGGTATCCTCTATTTCCCGAAGGTGAAGAACCGCTACGAGTTCCAGCGCAACAAGATCCAACTCTACTGCAACGAGGTCTTCGTCACCGACAGCGTGGAAGGCATCCTGCCCGAATTCCTCTCGCTGCTGCACGGCGTCATCGACTCGCCCGACATCCCGCTGAACGTCAGCCGTTCGTTCCTGCAAAGCGACCAGAACGTGAAGAAAATCTCGACCTACATCACCAAGAAAGTGGCCGAGAAACTTGAAGAACTCTTCAAGAAAGACCGCGAGGCCTACGAGAAGAACTGGGACGACATCCGCGTGTTCATCGAATACGGAATGATGAGCGACCCGAAGTTCTACGAGCGCGCCGAGAAGTTCTTCCTCTTCAAGGACACCGACGACAAATACCACACCATCGAGGAGTACAAGGCCTTGATCAAGGAAAACCAGACCAACAAGGACAAGATGCTCGTGTATTTGTATGCCACCGACAAGGACGACCAATACACCAACATCGAGAACGCCAAGGCCAAGGGCTACAACGTCTTGATGATGGACGGCATCCTCGACCCGCATTTCATCAGTGCCTACGAGCAGAAGGAAGGAGAGAAAGGCGACGACAGTCGCGCGATGTTTGCCCGTGTGGACTCCAACACCATCGACAAGCTCATCGTGAAGGACGACAAAGAAGCCGCCTCTGGCCTCGACGACAAGCAGAAGGAGACCGTGAAGGCCGCTTTCGAGAAGGTTATCGACAAGGTGAAGTTCAATGTGGAGTTCAGCAACGAAGGTGCAGAAGCTGCGCCCGTGGAGGTCACCCAAAACGAGTGGATGCGCCGAATGAAGGAGATGGAGCAGATGGGCGGCGGTCCCATGTCGTTCTACGGCTCGATGCCCGACAGCTACACGTTGATGCTCAACACGAACAGCCCCGTCATCACTGGCCTCTTGGACAAGGACGAAGCCGCACAGGAAGCCACAATTCGGCAGATTTACGACCTCGCATTGCTCTCGAAGAACTTACTGAAGGGCAAGGATTTGAGCGAGTTTGTCAAGAGGAATATGGAGAAATTATAATCAAGAATTGGAGAATTTAGAGAAATCCCCGCAACGCCATTTGGTGTGAACTGAACCCCGAAAGTTGGACAAAA
>Ga0310694_10003462_pt1 | contig 15506 bp, 18 predicted proteins | sample 174DNAGHGhighgp2_FD_203884 | JGI IMG/M metagenome (GOLD analysis project Ga0310694, IMG submission 203884) | Sheep rumen microbial communities from Palmerston North, Manawatu-Wanganui, New Zealand - 1742 DNA GHGhigh gp2 (v2) (version 2) | ecosystem: Host-associated > Mammals > Digestive system... | reverse complement strand
GAGGATTTAAAGAAAGAAGCATGGTTAATTCCCGATGAAGATTTACAGGATACCGCCCTTAAGTTTGCAAAGAAAACTGCAGGGAGTTTTGCTAAAGAGGCGATGATCAAAGAATGCCAACATTTGTATGATATTCCTGCATCCCCCGATGACTTTGACTCGTATCTTGATTTTCTTAATGTTCAGAACGGTGTTATCAATTTAAGGAATGGTGAACTGATGCCACATGACAGCAGGTTGATGATGTCCAAAATTTGTAACACTGAATATGATATAAAACGTAGACCTCCGAAGATGTGGTTGAAGTTTCTTAATGATGTTACGAACGGAGATAAGAAACTTCAAGACTATATTCAAAAAAGTATAGGATATTCTATTTCGGGAAGTAACCGTGAGCAATGTGCTTATTTCTTATATGGCATGGGCAATAATGGAAAATCCACATTTCTTGATACAATATCTGACATGCTTGGCGATTATGCTTCAAATACACAGCCCGATACGCTGATGCTTCAAAAGATAGGTGCTTTAGGAGGCGGTGCGAACTCCGAGATTGCACGTTTGAAGTCTGCAAGGTTTGTAACCTGTGAAGAGCCTACAGAGGGAGTTAGACTTAATGAGGGCTTATTAAAGCAATTAACAGGAGGTTCGAAAGTTACATGCCGTTTCTTGTATGGTGATGAATTTGAGTACACTCCCGAGTTTAAGATTTGGGTTGCAACAAATCACAAACCAACAATTCAAGGTACTGATATTGGTATATGGAGAAGAATTAAACTCATACCCTTTGAAGTAAACATTCCAAAGGAAAAGGTTGACAAGAACCTCAAATACAAACTTCGGCAGGAGTTTCCACAGATACTTGCATGGGCTGTTGAGGGCTGTATGAAGTGGCAGGCGGAGGGTCTTGAAGAACCCGAGCAGGTAGTTGAGGCTATCAAAGATTATAAGCAGGAAATGGACCTTATCGCCGCCTTTGTTGAACAATGTGTGGTTATCGATTACGAGTCAACTGAAAGAATTATGGCATCTGATTTGTTTGCAGTGTACAGGGTTTGGGCTAAACAGAACAACGAGGTTGAGATGACTTCAAAGAGATTTGGAATGGAAGTTATCAAGAAACTTCCCGAACGTGGCAGGAATAGCAAAGGCATATTTTACAGTAAGATAAAATTTACCGAGTATGCGTTAAGTCTGTTACATAAGGCTTAAAAATTGGCGGAGGTGGCAAAACCTCCGCTATATTGTTAATATTTTTTCAAAAAAAATCAAAAAAAGTATTGACATATACACTCAAAAGTGGTAAAATGTTCTTATAAGGGAAAAGGCAATAGCCCTTACATACCATAAGAACCCATTATAGGAGGTCAAAGGAAATGAAAGAGTTAGTTGAGATTTTAAAACAGGATTTCGGATGCACTGAGGATGAGGCATTTGAGATAGCAGAACAGTTTGAAGATTGATTCCATAGGAGGACAATGAAATGACATCACTTGACAGAAATTCATCACTTGAGGAAATGTTAATTAAGTTCTACAACATGCAGGCAGGAACAGCATTCCGTAGCGGAAATGACGCTAATAAGGATATCATCCACCACCTGCTCGAACTGTGTGATGGCGATGTGGCTAAGGCTAAAAAGCGCATCATCACCTACGTTAAGGCTAACGATAAGTTGGCAAAGGAAGCATTCGGATTCAAGGAGTGCTGTGAGAGTTGTGAGGCAGAGGTTACCGCACCTGCTCCTGTTATGAGCGGTGAACAGCAGGTTTCCAACAGCCTCGGTATTCTCGAAAAGGCTCTCATAGAAGTTCTTAAAAATCAGAGCATTCCCAAGATTGAGCAGGACATTAAGAGCGAGTGCGTTGGGCTGTTACAGGATTTCATCAAAAAGGAATACGGCACTATCGAGCGTAAGGTAGTCACTATCATCAACGGTGAACACAAGCAGGTTGAGGGATTTGTTCATGAGAAGTTCGACACTGTACTTAAGTTTGTAGCGAACGATGAGCCTGTATTTCTCACAGGTCCTGCAGGAAGTGGTAAGAACTTCATCTGCAAGCAGGTTGCGGATGCCCTCGGACTTAACTTCTACTTCACTAACGCTGTTACGCAGGAGTACAAACTTACAGGTTTCACTGATGCGAACGGCAGATATCAAGAGACTCAGTTTTATAAGGCTTTCACGCAGGGTGGAGTGTTCATGCTCGATGAAATGGACGCTTCAATCCCCGAGGTTTTAGTTATTCTTAACGCTGCCATAGCAAATAGATATTTCGACTTTCCTGCACCTATCGGATATGTACAGGCGCATCCCGATTTCAGAGTTATCGCTGCAGGAAACACTACAGGACATGGTGCTGATTACGAGTACGTTGGAAGAAATCAGTTGGACGGAGCATCACTTGACAGGTTCGCAATTGTTCCTATCGACTACAGTGTGGAGATTGAAAACGGCATGGCATGTGACATTGAACTTGCAGACTTCTGCAGGGAATTCCGCAGGGCTTCCGCAAAAGTAGGAGTACAGGTTATCGTATCCTACAGAGCAATTCAGAGACTTGCAAAGATGGTGAACCTGTTAGACCTGCCCGAAGCGTTGAGCACTTGTTTGGTCAAGGGTCTTGAAAAGGATGACCTTAACATCATCTGCAATGAGTTGCAGGATAGCAAGTACAAGAGAGCACTTAAGAAGATAGCGTGAGATAAGGAGGATGCCATATGAGCACTATAAAGACCGATGTCAAGATACAGTTTAAGAACGGCAGGAAGTTCAAGGTTAATATCGAAAGTTACGCTTCCGCTCAAGATGTTGTGCAGGACTTTCAGAACAGGGAAGTAAGGCATAGCAACTACGATATGAAGAATGAATCTTATAGTAAGAGTTGGGATGGTGTTAACAGTTACAATGAAGCCCTTGAACTTATGAGACTTGGATATCAGCCGACAGTTGACAAGTTACAGGAGACACTTAAGGCTAACAAACTCGGGACAGGAAAGAGAATATCGTTCGAGAACAATGTTCACGGATTTGCACCGATTGTTCCCCTCGCCCTCAAGGGAGTTCCAAACTCAATGGTGAACATGACCATGAAACCTATCAAGTGTAAGGTTATCAATGTGTACTACGACATGGGTATTAACGCAGATGCCTCATCAGAAGATATAATCAAAGCAGGTCAGAAACTTCTTGGAACGATAATCGAACTTGAGAAGCAGGGATACAGATTTAACCTCTATGCAATACAGGCTTTCAGTGGTGAAAAAGATGCCGATATCCTGTGTGTTAAGGTTAAATCCTCCGATAAGCCGATTGACCTTAAGAGGATATCATTTCCACTCACACATCCTGCATTTTTCAGAGTGATCGGGTTTGATTGGCAGGGTAGAAGCCCTATCACAAAGTACAGAGGTGACGGTAGAGGCAGGGCACTCACATCAGAGATTGATGATAGTTTGGCAAAAGAGTTTGCAGAACAGGCTTTCGGAGATAACTCTGTTTACCTGTCATGTAGGAGTATCAAGCGCAGAAATGAAAAGTATATTAAGGAGGTACTGACCAATGATAAGAGCAATAACAGATGAGAAGAATTGGATACGTTGTGGGGAATGCAGGCATAAGTTGGGAAGAGTTTCGGGAGCAGGGTCCTGTGACCCCTCCCCCATTATCGAGATAAAGTGTCATTCTTGCAAAAATATAAATGTTTGGAGTTATAGTAAATTCAACGTTTTACAGGAGGATAGCCAAAATGACAAATGAGCAGATTATCTTGAGCAATCGGGTCTTTCTCATGGAAGAGGGTGTTATCAGTGGAACAGGTGAGATGTTCATTTTTGAAGATGAGAACGGTAAGCGTGAGATTGAGATGCCCGAGGAAATCCACACTTTTCAAGGTTGGAAGAAATTAGGATTTTCCGTGAAGAAAGGTGAGCACTCAATCGCAAGGTTTCCGATTTGGCAGAAAGCAGGCAGGAGTAAAAAGGAGGATGATGAACAGGGTGACGGTCCTGCAGGGCCTGACAACGATAGTAAAAAATCCAATGGCAGGTATTATCAAAGAGTTGCATTTTTCTTCATTAAAGGGCAAGTAGAGCCGATAAAAGAGTGAAAAAGCACTAAAAACTTGCAATAATCGCCTGTTAATAGTATATTAAACGCATGAAAGGATTTAAAAATGTTCAAAGTAAGAGATTTTATTGCCAATGAAAAGTGGAATTTTGCAAAAACCTATGCAAATTCCGCTCCTCATGAGTATATTGTGAGACATAAACACGCAGGAACTGACGAAGATTTTCTCAATTTCGTAAAGGCTATCGAGTTATATGGACAGACTTTGTGGTTTTTCAAAAGACCGAATAAGTATCTATATGTCGATGGCAGGTACTATTGGACTATGAGTACAGCAAAGGTTGACGACAGTGGCGAGGTTGTGTTTGACTATACCGATGAGCACATGGTAATTAATCGGAGCAATGCAAAAGATTACTTTATATCTATAAGGTGGAAAGGATTGCCAAAGTAATGTCGATTATCTACAAGGATACGAATGTTTTTGAAGAGGCACTGAAACGAGTTAACATGATTTTTGACTATCACGATGATATTATCGTTGATATGTCGGGAGGCAAGGACAGTACAGTTGTTTTCAATTTAGCATTGAGAGTTGCGAGGGAGCGTAATCGACTCCCTCTCAAAGTTTTGTGGTTAGACCAAGAGGCAGAGTGGCAGAACACCGTTGACTACATGAGCAAAATTATGCATAGCCCCGAGGTAAAACCTTTGTGGTATCAGATACCGTTTGAATTCCCTAACAATCTTTCAACTTCTAATGGCAAGGAGTGCTTGCTTATATGGGACCCTGCTGAAAAGGATAAGTGGGTTCACCCTCAATCCGATATTTCCATTAAAGAATGCCCTATAGATACGAGCAAACTTGACAGGGATAAAGCCTTTTATTATGTCCTTGACAGGTTACCCGACTATCATGTTGATGAGAATGCACAGAACTGTGCTGTTCTTTGTGGCATGCGTATAAGTGAGTCACTTAACAGACGTACCGCTATCATGTTTAGCAAGGAAACTTTCAGAGGCGAAACTTGGGTTAGAGGGAAACAGACCAAGAACTCAAAATGTCGCTTATTTTACCCGATTTACGACTTCACAAATGATGATATATGGACAGCAATCGCAAAGAACCATTGGGAGTACAACAAATGCTATGACTTGATGTATCAGTATGGTGTCAATAAGCATAACATGAGAGTGTCCGCACTTATCCATGAGACTTCTTGGGGCGCAATTGAGATGTTGCAGGAGTTTGAAAAGGATACATACAATCGCTTTATTGCACGAATAAGTGGCGTTTCCACTTTCAATCATGCTTTTGATGAGGGCGATGTTATTCCCAAGGACTTGCCTTTTATGTTTAAGGATTGGAAAGAGTACAGGGATTATCTCCTTACTCACATAATTGAGCCTAAATATTGGGAGCATTACCGCAAGGAGTGGAAAGGGCAGGATGACGAGGGATGGTATCGTATCCATGTTCGTGAAGTTATCCTAAATGATACCTGCGGAACCATTAATAAGAATTATCGTAACCGTAGACTTGTGCAGGGAAAGAAAAGTGACAACGTGTACTTTGAACGGAACCTGCGTGAGTATGAAAAATCCTTGGAGGAGGACAAAAATGGCAATTAAAGACCAACCTATCAACAATGTGGAATGGATACCGATTGAAAAGATTCATGCAAATGACTACAATCCCAATTCCGTTGCCACGCAGGAAATGAAACTGTTGTATGTATCAGTAAAGAAAGACGGATACACACAGCCTGTGGTTACGATTTACGATGAAAAGAAAGACCGCTACGTTATCGTTGACGGATTCCACAGGTACAGCATTATGAGAAGATATAAGGACATTTACGCTTCCTGTGAGGGCAAACTTCCTTGTGTTGTTCTTCACGGAAAGACCATGAATGACCTTATGGCTTCCACTGTAAGACATAACCGTGCGAGAGGTAAGCATAGCGTTAATGGTATGTCTAATATCGTTATGGAAATGCTTATGAACGGAGCATCCGATATGGAAGTTTGCAATAACCTTGGACTTGAGGCAGAGGAACTTGTAAGGCTTAAGTACATTACAGGTTACGCTAAACTTTACGAGAATAACGAATACAGTAGGTCTGCTATGTCTGATCACCAAGCCAAAGTGAAAGCAGAATGGGAAAAGGAGCATAAGGATGAGTGATATCGCTATTGAAAATCAGATTGTAATGAAGAGGCTTGATGAAATTAAGCCTTATGAGAAAAATCCGAGAAGAAACGATAAGACCGTTGAACTTCTCTGCAAGGTTATTCCTAAAGTTGGTTTCAACGTGCCCATCGTTATTGATGCCGATGGCGTGATTGTCAAAGGACACGCACGTTACAATTCCGCTATCAAACTTGGCATGACAGAAGTACCCTGTATTATTACTCATGCGGATAAAGATGCTATCCGTGCAGACAGAATAGCAGATAACAAGATTTCCGAATTTTCCGAGTGGATAAATGAGGAACTTATGCACGAGGTTGATATGCTTGACCTTGATATTGACCTTGCTGATATGGGGCTTCCTAAAATGTCTTATGACGATATTCCGTCCATGGAGGATTTTGGTGCTGATGAGGATTTGCCCGAGAATAAGATGTCCGATGAAGAGAAGCGGAAACTTTACGAGGAATTCCTTGAAAGACAGGCAAAGGAAAATGCCGTTGAGGTACAGATGACCTCCGAGAGTGCTATTCAGAATGCCGTTATCAAACAGGCACATACACCAAAGGCTCAAAGGGAATATCTTAAGTGCACTTGCAAGAAGTGTGGAAATATTTTGTACGTTGACAAGAACGTTCTTTATGATTTCAACGGAGTGATTAGGAGATAAATATGAGCGACATTCAGATTGAAAAAGAAATAGTAATGCGACCTATCAATACCATTAAGCCTTATGTCCGCAATCCACGCAGGAACGAAAAGACCGTTGAGTTGCTTACAAAACTCATCCCTAAAGTTGGATTCAATGTTCCCCTTGTCATTGATGAAAAGGGAATAATCGTTAAAGGACATGCGAGATTTACGGCTGCCATCAGACTCGGTATGACCGAACTTCCTTGTATCATTACTCATGCTGATGAGGAGGCTATTAAGGCAGACCGAATTACCGACAATAAGATTTCTGAATACTCCGAATGGATTACCGATGAACTCATGGAAGAAGTCAATAGCATTGACTTTGACCTGTCAGATATCGGCTTTCCAAAGATAGATTTCGAAAATATGCCAAATTCAGAAGCCGTGAGAGCCGATATTGCATCTTCAAACGCAGAACTACCCACCGAAGTGACCTCAAAAACGCTCTCAGAGGCTGACCGTGAGAGGATGTATCAAGATTTCCTCAAAAAACAGGAGCAGGAAAAGAAAACTGAAGAACTTAAGAACTCCGAACTTGCATCCGAGCCTTATTACAAGGTTGTTTGTGACAAGTGCGGAACTGTTATGTTCTTCAAAGAGTCCGATTTTAAGGATTGAGGTGGCTTATGCTATATGTTATCCGTGCTGTGAAAGAGAGAAAAGAATACGTTGACGAAATCTTAAAGCAGATACCCGAGGCAATTGTTTACTATGATGAGTTTGGCGATGCTATGAAGTCTTATTTGCATGTGTGCAAAAACATCATTAAAGGACAGCCTGCCGTATTGCTTGAGGATGATATCATCCTTACATCTGATTTTAAGAATAAGATTGAGGCAGTGATCAAGCAGTACCCCAAAATCCTTATCAACTTTTTCAGCCTGTCAAAGACCAAACTTGAACCTCACTTCAAAAAAGGTAGGGAGTATTGCATGAACCAATGCGAGTATTTTCCCGAGGGATTTAGCCTAAAGGTTGTGGAGGCTTATGAGACATGGACTCAAAAAGAGACAGAGCCGAATGCTTATGATTATCTTGTGGGATATGCTTGGGGGAACTCAACTCCTTATCTTGTGTGGTGTCCGAGCCTTGTACAGCATAGGCAGGTTAAGTCTATCATTAATCCTAAACGAAGCACCAAACGGCAATCAGTTACTTTCAAAGAATAGGAGGATAACATGTACAAGTGTGATGTGAAAATCATGGCGGTTAAGTCTCGCAGGAACTTTGTACTTGATATGTGCAAGAAACTTGGACTATCCGAGGATGAGTGTGTTATCTATGATGACAGACCGAACGGAGGTGGACCTTTGTACACTTGCCGTAAATGTTGGGAGGCACCTGCAGAAGAGGGAGTTACACATAGAGTGGTTCTGCAGGATGACCTTTTGCTGTGTGACGATTTCATTGGCATAATGAACAGGATTGTGAATACTAATCCCGAATTCATTTTCAGCCTGTACTGTTCACGGCTTAAGTTTCAGATGGCACTCCCCGACAGCCCTTACATTATCATCAAAGGTAGGCAGGCTTGGGGGCAGGGAATGTTAATGCCCTTATCTCATGTTAAGCCTATGTTTGAGTTTGCAGACAGGGAACTTGGCAGAGACTTCCCTTACGATGATGGCATCTATGCTTGGTATGCTGTTGAGAACGGTCTTGAGATAATGTCTACTATCCCGAGTACCATTCAGCATTTATGCCCTACGGACAGCACTCTCGGATACAATAATAGTCGCAAGGTTTCAAAGGTTTGGCGAGGCGAGGATTTAAGCGATGTGAATTGGGAGTCACCTAAAGTCACTTTTTCACCGTCAATGCCTAATCCTGTATCTCTCAAAGAACAGAAAGAAAAACTTGAGGCATTAATGTCAAAGCCTGTGTATACTATTTTTAGAGGTAACAATGGAAACAAATTCTCATGATTATTCTATAGAGTTGATAACAGGCGAGGATGTGCTTGCATGTGGGTATAAGCCTGACCCTCATACTGTATCACTGAAAGACCATGGCGATTGGTATTGCCTTAATGTAAATGGCAAGCGCGTATCGTTTCTATGTATCCGTGAACAGCGTGGCGAGTTGTACATTGGTGAGGTTTTTACTGCAAAAGAGTATCGCAGAAAAGGTTATTTTTTTGCACTTCTTGATTTTGTATGCAATCATGTTTATCCCGAGTATTCTATTTCTACTCATGCTCTTTTAGCGAGTAAGGGAACTTTTGAAAAATGCGGATTCAAACAGTTTGCATTCAGAGAATTTAAGTATGGTAATCAATGGTGGTTAAGGAGGAATGGAAAGAAATATGAGTGAACATTATTTAGCAAAAGAGTGTTGCATGAGCAAGGGTAAGGGTTCGTCTGTGAACGGACTTCCGAGTTTTGACAAGGCTTTACTTGACGCAGGTGTCGGAAATTACAATCTTGTCAGACTTTCTTCGATTTTACCTGCAGAGCATGTGTGGGTACAACCGCAGGATATCACTTCTCATATACAGGAGGGTAGCCTGTTACCTACCGCTTATTCTACAATTACAAGCGACATTGAGGGCGATGTGATTGTGTCTACAATTGGTGTTGGGCTTCCTGTTGACCATTCTCATGTCGGTGTTATCATGGAATATTCTACAAAGAATGTTACCGAGCAGGAGGCACTTGACACTTTACATGATATGATAAAAGAGGCTTTTGAAATTAGAGGTTGGGAACTTGATAACATTGTTTCTACTTCAATTTCTGATAAGGTTGAAAAAGGCGGAGTAAAGCATACCACTTTCTGCTGTATCTCCGAATGGTGATTATATGGCAAGACCGAGAATTGAAATAGACAGGGAACAGTTCGAGAAGTTGTGTTCTATACAATGCACTATCAACGAAATAGCAGGCTTTTTTAACTGTTCTGTTGATACGATTGAACGTTGGTGCAAACGTGAGTACAAAGAGGGTTTTGCGGACATTTACGATAAAAAAAGAGGTGTCGGTAAAATATCCTTAAGGCGTGCTCAATTCCGCATGGCAGAGACAAATGCTACCATGGCAATTTGGCTTGGCAAACAGTATCTTGGACAGGCAGAACGGCAGGAGGTTGCTATTTCAGTTTCCGATGATGATACTGTTAAGGAAATGAATGATTATTTTGCAAATAAGATGCAAAATGTCGGAGAAGAGGCATGAAAGAATTTAAGTCATTTTTCAAAACTGTAGGTGGCAACGAGGGTAGTCATTGTAACTACTCTACGAGGCTTGATACTTACGGATGTGGTTGTCAGCATGATTGTTCATATTGTTATGCAAAGACTTTATTGAACTTTCGAAATTTGTGGGATGCAGAAAATCCGTCCGTTGCGGATATTGAGAAGATAAGGCGGAAGATATCCAAACTCGAAGCAGGCACTATAGTTAGGCTTGGCGGAATGACGGATTGTTTTCAAAATATCGAACGGCAGGAGAAAGTGACATACGAAACTATCAAGGCTCTTAACGAGTATGGCATCGGATATCTGATTGTCACTAAAAGCGACTTGGTTGCCGAGCCTATGTACACTGATCTCATGGACAGGAGCCTCGCACACATTCAGATAACCGTGACCTGTACTGATGATGACCTGTACACAAAACTCTCATATGAAAAAGCACCACTTCCAAGCAGAAGAATAAAGGCTATCGAGAGATTGCAGGAATTATGTTTCGATGTGCAATTAAGGTTGTCACCATTTATCCCCGAGTTTATAGACTTCGATGTTTTGAACAGTATTAAGTGTGATAAAATACTTGTAGAGTTTTTGCGAGTAAATAGTTGGATAAAGAAGTGGTTCGATATCGACTTTTCACCTTATACACTTTCAAGCGGTGGTTATTATCATTTGCCATTAGCAAAGAAGCAGGAACTCATCAAGAACATCACAGGATTCAAAGAGATATCCGTGTGTGAGGATGAGAATGAAGCATACGAATATTGGAAATATCACTTTAACCCGAATGAAAAGGATTGTTGCAATTTACGATGATTACCAAAGAACAGGCTTTAAACCTTTTATGGGAAAATCCGATTGAGATAGGACATTGGGTTGGATTCAAGGATTTGACCGCACTACATAATGAGTGGTTGCGGTCTTTTCTGTATTCTAAAGATGATCAAACTTTGCAGGCACACCGTGGCTCATACAAAACGACAACACTGTCACTTTTTTTTGCTATTCATTGTGTGATTTTCCCAAATGAAACTGTTTTGTATTTCCGTAAAACAGGCTCGGATGTAACCGAAATTGCAAGGCAGGCGAGTAACATCCTTAAATCGGGATGTATGCAGAGCATTGTACAGGCTATCTATGGAAAAGAGTTAAGGCTTATCAAGGATAGTTCAAGCGAAATTCACACTAACCTGCCTACGACTATCAAAGGTACAAGCCAACTTGTCGGGCTTGGTGTGTATACGTCTATCACAGGTAAGCATGCCGATATCGTTGTTACTGATGATATTGTCAATGTAAATGACCGTGTATCGCAGGCGGAGCGTGAGCGTACTAAGATAGTCTATCAAGAGTTACAGAACATCAAGAACCGTGGCGGTAGATTCATCAACACAGGTACGCCATGGCACAAGGATGATGCTTTTACGCTTATGCCTAACCCTAAGAAGTACGATTGCTACTCTACAGGGCTTATGTCTGCAGAACAGATTGAGAACCTTAAGATTCACATGTCACCCTCACTGTTTTCTGCTAACTACGAACTTAAGCACATTGCAGATGAGAATGTTCTGTTCGGAGAGCCGAAGCAGGGCGGTTCAATCAGATACATCAGAAACGGCTTGTGTCACCTTGACTCTGCTTTCTATGGCGAGGACTATACGGCATTTAGCATCTTGACCTATGTTGACGGTGTGTATTATCTTTTTGGTAAGATGTGGCGGAAGCATGTAGAGGATTGCTACGGTGAGATTTTGGATTTGTACACAAAATACGCCTGTGGTAAAATGTACATCGAGAAAAATGCCGATAAAGGTATGGTTTCAAGGGACCTGCGAAATATCGGCATCCGAACTGTCAATTACGATGAGCACATGAATAAGCACATTAAAATTGCCACCTATCTAAAGGCAATTTGGGCAGATGTCGTGATTGTAGAGGGAACTGACCCCGAGTACATTGAACAGATTTGCGACTACTCGGAGGATGCGGAACACGATGACGCTCCCGACAGTGCATCTGTTCTCGCAAGAATCATCTATCCTAAAATTGCAAAGAGGGAAAGCAGGGAGAACATAGTCGATGATATTTTTCAGTAAAGGAGTAGCAAATGAAATTCTATGAAGATTTGTTAGATGTACCGCAGGGCGATATTGACAGGCTTCTTGATTTTATTCTTGGTGCTATTAGTGACCATAAGCATAGTCCCTTGTACGAGGAGGCTAAAATTGCATACGAATACTTCAAAAAGAGAAATGTTACCATTACTCAATATCAGAAGTTGCTGTACACTCTCGCAGGCGAAGTCGTTCCCGATAACTATTCTGCAAATTACAAATTTTGTAATGCGTTTTTCCCTATTTTTGTAAGGCAGGAAAATTCTTTCTTACTTGGCAATGGTGTCACTTTCAATAACAAAAATACCAAGGATGCACTTGGCGGTGATATGTTTGACAACAAACTGTATATTGCAGGTGAGGATGCTCTTTGGGGAGCAGTATCATTCCTGTTCTTTAATCTTGATCACATTGACGTTTTTGATGTACTTGAGTTTGTGCCACTTCGAGGAATGGAGGATGGCGCACTCCATGCAGGCATCAGATTTTGGCAGATTGATGAGCAAAGACCGCTCCGTGCAACACTTTATGAGAAAGACGGATACACTAACTTCATTTGGGAGGCTGATAAAAACAGCAATACAAGTGAAGTTAAGGGTAGAGTATTAAAAGAAAAACAGCCTTATCAAAAGACCGTAGCCGTGTCAGAAGTTGACGGAGTTGAAATTCTCGATGGCAAGAACTACCCGAGTTTCCCTATTATTCCGCTGTGGGCAAATAGGGAGCATCAGAGCGAACTTACAGGACTTCGTGAGAAGATTGATGGCTATGACCTTATTCAATCGGGATTTGCAAATGACCTTGACGATGCAAGTCAGATTTATTGGATAATCCAAAACGCAGGTGGAATGGATGAGGTTGACCTTGCAAAGTTTATAAATCAAATCAAGCGTGTCAAGGCTGCCGCGCTTGAAGATAGTGATGCACACGCAGAAGCACATACTATGGAACTTCCATATCAAGCAAGGCAGGCAGGATTACAGGATATCCGTGACAGTTTGTATCGTGATGCTATGGCTCTTGATACTGATAAGTTATCAGCGGGAAATGTCACGGCTACAGCGATTGAGACTTCGTACGAAAATCTTGAACTTAAGTGCGATGGATATGAGGCTTGTGTTACCGAGGCAATCAACGCATTACTTGCTATTGTCGGCATAGAGGATTCACCTACTTATCACAGGAGAAAGACCACAAATCAGCCCGAGATTACAAGCATGGTACTTTCTGCAGGCGAATATCTTGACGATGAGACTATTCTTAAGCATCTTCCTTTCTTGAATATTGATGAAATTGATGAGATACTTAAGAGGAAAGATGAGGAAGAGGCAAGTAGGTTTGCTGAACAGGAGGCTGAACTTGAAGAGTTAAAATCACAAGTTAGCATGCAGAACCTTAACAATAACAACAACAATAATAATAATAATTTTAACGATGGCGGACAGAGCGAGGAAGAAAACTGAAAAACTGTTGAGGCAATTAGAGAGGAGGGTCAAGGCTGTTTATGCCAATGACCCTCAACTCAAAAAGGTGCAGAAAGAGTACGAGCGATACATGATGGATGTTAAGGATTCCACTTATCGCTCGTATTTAGCATACAAGGAAGCCGAGACAGAGGAAGATAAACGCAGGCTTAAAAAAGAGTACACCGATGAGGTGAAAAAACTCACTCTCGAGAATAAAACCTACAAATCTATCGTTAGGCGATTTACGAGGGAAATGGCACGAGTTAACCAAAAGGCACTCGATCTTGTGAATGCAGAAATGCCTAATGTGTACATGGTCAATTACAATCAGATGGCTGTTGATTGCAGAAAGTTAGGAATTAAAGTAAATGGCTAAATCAACAAACATAGAATTCAATATGCTCAATCCCGACACTATAAGCAGGCTTATCGATGACGGTGAGATTAAAGTACCCGATAAAAAGGTAGATGTTCCAAAGGACGAACGTTGGAATGAAAAGCAGATGGCGAGCAAAATCCTGCAAGGCTTGTTAAATGGTGATGACATGCGAACTATGTCTAACAGTATGACAGCCGTTGTGGGAAATAACGTCAATTCAGCGATTCGCAATACCCGAACAATGGTTACAAGTGCCGAGAATAGAGGTAGGCTTGACAGTTATGAGAATTTGTCGGAACAGGGTCTTGTAATGAAAAAGAAGTGGATTGCAACTCCCGATGAGCGTACAAGAGCAAGCCACTTGGCAATAGATGGAGAATTGCAAGACCTTGACAAGCCTTTCTCAAATAAGTGCCGATTCCCTGGGGATGGGCAAGGTCCTGCACAAGAAGTGTGGATGTGCAGATGTACGATGGGAACAAAAGTTATCGGATACCGTAGGGCTGACGGTTCTATTTCGTATGTCGGTGGGGGCAGGACAACCTCTATCCATGATATGCAGATGGCTGATGAAAGAGCAAGGAGAACGACAAGTACACCTGCTGTCACTCAAAGTTATTCTGATAGGATAAGAGCCATTGCTGATGATGTTGCTCAAAATGGTCTTACCTCCGAAAAGGTTATGGAGGCAGGGCATATACTTGCTGATGAAGTTAATAGAACTTTGCAGGTTAGATATGATAAAGTTGCCGAGGCAGAACAAAGACTCTACGATGCAGGGCAGGGTGTCATTGATAATATAAATAATGATGAAAAATACAAAGAAGTTGTTGCAATAAAGCGTGGATTGCTTTACCCCGATGAAAGCGTTTATTGGAGGAATGCTACTGATGAAGAAATATCAAGATATTTTCATGATACTTTAAGCAGAATAACCGATGTTAAACTGTCTGATGATTATATACAGGCTTCGGAGGCACTTGAAGTTGCGAGAAGAAGCCTCAAGGGAACTTTTGCAGAAAACACCGAGTCACTTTTTAACACTTTAAGTGAAATCAGACCTATGGGTAGTGAGGGAATTGACTTATCATATCACCTCAATAATTCGAGGTCACAAATGAGAAATGTTGTTGAGAGCGCATATGGTTTTTATCCGACAAGTTGGATTGAGGCATCTGTTCGAGCAGGACATTTAACCCCTAAAAAAGTTGATAGAGGATATTATAGCCATTCTGAAAGCATTATTGCTATTTCTGGTGACCCTGCGCGTACAGGTTCAGCAACAACAGCGATTCACGAACTTGGTCATAGGTTTGAAAGAACTGTCAATGGTATTAGAGAACAGGAACAAATTTTCTATGACAGAAGAACCGCAGGTGAAGAGTTGGAGTGGCTTGG
>Ga0310694_10003461_pt1 | contig 15512 bp, 12 predicted proteins | sample 174DNAGHGhighgp2_FD_203884 | JGI IMG/M metagenome (GOLD analysis project Ga0310694, IMG submission 203884) | Sheep rumen microbial communities from Palmerston North, Manawatu-Wanganui, New Zealand - 1742 DNA GHGhigh gp2 (v2) (version 2) | ecosystem: Host-associated > Mammals > Digestive system... | reverse complement strand
TTTATACAAAGGTAATACTTATCCTTTGAATGACCAAAATTTTTTCCCCACATTTTCCCCACATCTGCTAAAAACCTTGCAAAACGCTTAAATTCGCTTAAATTCAAGAATTTTTATAATACATTGAGAATCAATAAGTAATAAGCGAAGTTAAAGGGTTTTCAATTGAATGCCATTTAAGTCGATTTAATATTTTCAATTGCGGCTCTGGGTACAGAAAACTAAGCGTAATGCGCTGAAACTCAATGAGTTTTGGCGCTTTTTCTATTTCTTACTAAAACATTACTAAAACATTTCGCCTTCCTACTTTCTTGTTTTTTCAATTTGCCTACGTCACGAGTAAAAAATTGGTTTATTCTTTTCAATTTGTTTATAATAAGACAGATCATTATTCGGTCCATTCTTTTTATTTCTGTTAGAGCTTGTTCGTTTGCATAATTTATAAAAAAGACCGATATTTGCACTTTAGTTGTTGTCGACTTTTTGATAACGCATTTAAATCAAATCTTAACATAATTTACTCTAGGTATGAACGGTAAAGACGATCACAATAAATCAGACTCTGTTTTTTGTTCTGTTTCTTGTCAGTGTATGCCTAAACAGTATTATAATCTTTGTGTGCAGATTAAGAGATATATCGAAGGCATGAGTATAATGCCTCCCACAATGGATGTATTAGCTTTTTTCAATTACTTTAAAATGGAAGGTTTATCAGATTTAAACAATATAACATTCAATACATTAACCGAAGAACAGAAAACATACCTAAGCATTATAAATATATCAGCTCAATACATCGAAGAACTGAGCCGTATTTCTGAATATTTCATATCATCCGATTCAGATAAACAAAACAACGACAAAAAACCATGGTTATCCGAATTGGACGCTGTTAGATCAGTTGAATATTTATATGCTGAAGAATTAAGTTTTATGGTCTTTGGTCATATTTTAAAAAAAGACAAAGAACCATTTGATATAAAATCATTATCAGATATTCAAACTAGAAAAAGATTTGCAAAACGGACATTTCCACCCATTGGATTAGTGTTTAACCATTTAACGCATATAAAACGAAGCTTTCACTTTTTTCTTGAACTGTTTTATCATTACTATGGATCTTTAACATACTTACATTTTGACCGTAAAGCATATGACTCCATTTTTGAGTCAATTGCAAAAGAGAACTATGAACTGTTTCGAGATATTATATATAAATGGGATAATCAAGTTGTGAATAAATTGTTAATCGTGCTTGAAATCGTATATCCCATACTCTATTATTTTGAGTCTCAAATAACTAATTATGATATTATTCTATCTCGCATTAATAAAGAGTTAACCTCTTTTGATAGCCGTTCTGTATTATTAGATCTTTCTCCAATAAGAGTGATAATACATTTTTTGATTATATTTTTATTCAGAAATATTGTTGAAGAATATTTAAACGAAGAGCAACGCATTGCCCACTACAAACCATTTGAGAATCAAACTATGGTTTTTGTCAAATTTTTCTTCGCTTGGATCGATAATGAAATTAAAGCGATTTCAGATTTTTTCAGCAATAATCCTCTTGAGTATTTAAAAGAGCACATCCAAATAGATAACCCAAATACTACAAAATCGGTTGAAATATTAGATGAGAAAAGCAACGAGCATAGCAAAAACCAAGATTCTCAAGATTCCAAGCTAGAACAACCTGGGGATAATAATCCCAACCCAACAGATAACGACAAACAAGCCCCCCTAGAGGACACAGAACCAAAAATTGATGTGCCGAATTATATAAAAGTTCGTTGTGGTCAGAAAATGCTCGAAAAGTTGATAAACGGTCTTATCAACGGGCATAAAGACGAAACTCTTGGGTATTTCACACCACTTGTCACATCAAAAACAGGAGAAGACAGAGAAGCTATTAAAAAGAAGTTAATCTGTCTATTCACTGGCGAAGGTATTAACGATGAATCAATCAAATGGCCATATGATTTAAAATGGAATGATAAAGCGAACAGTCTAAAATTACTTGTCTACCTACTTCTTTACGAAGGAATAGTTTTATCTTTGAGTGATGCAGTAGATGATAATAATTATGATGGTATTTGCGAAAAGATTAAAACTAATTTCACAGGAAAACATGTTTGGAATATAGTAGGAAATGCCTTGAGCTATAAATCTTTACGAAATAAAGCCAAGATACCCAAGGAGAGCAATATAAGTTTAATGAAAAAACTAGCCTCTTTCTATATTGATTGTCAGAAACTAGACGACTAACCAACACCCTTACCTTCCTCTCTCATACATCTCCATCATATCAGCATAGAAGTTGATCAGGGTTTGTTTCAGCCTTGTCCCTCCGTCGTATTCTGATATGGGTACCTTGTAGTCTCTGAGCAACGATAGACACTCTTCTAGGTATTCCCCCGATGAAGATCTAAAACTCGCCATCCAGACCCTCTTAACGCCTTTTTCGGACAATTCTCTCGGCGTTCCATATCCAAGCAGCTCACACAGGAAAAATTCCGGCGCTTTTAATGCCTCCATATTATCCACGTGAGGTCTTTGGATATGTTCAGGCATTCCTCTAGCGCCGAGCATTCTATCCTGGACTTCACACATGGATTCGACCAGGGAGATAAGCTCTTGTTTGGTGGGAGGGGCATGAAAACGGACTAATGTATTAACGAATGGTACCGAACTATTCTTCGTGGACTTCAATTAAGACGCATCTGGTTCCTTCTAGGCCGCGATGATCATTGGCGACAAGTTCTATGGCTACCTCTCTTGCATCATGTTTGTTAACGGCGGTAATGCTCAGTCATTCTTTTTCTCCAAGTTCAGTCTCGATATCAACTTTGTAATGGTGGATGGTGTCGTATTCCTGGTTTATCACCGCAGCCTCTACCAGTGATGTTTTCCAGTTGATCAATTCTGCAGGAGCCTTACGGAGATTCTTCATCATTTTCACCTTCACTGGAGCATCAGTACCATCAGGGTTGACCTTGCGAAAGCGTTTACATCCACAGACACATTCCCAAATAGGCGGGCGACGAGGTATGTTATCGCCTCCCATCATACCTTCTCGGCGATATTTCAGAAAGAACTCCACCTCGGTCATATCACCAGTGCCGTATATGATATCTACAACACGGCTTTTGCAAACAGGGCATTTAACCGGCTTGCGTTCTACATCAATGACTCTTGGTCGTCTATCAAACATCTTAGAATAATAAACAACTTATTTGTACTCGACGCGGTTGAAGCGAAATACTACTTAATGATTTCAATTCTCCAGCCCATGTTTAGCGCATTGTTGATTTTGTCAAGTATTTTCTTTTTGTCTTTTGTGCTGCTGTGGGTGAGCACATACAGCCCTGGTGCAGCTTCACGTTGGGCATTTCCATATTTCTTGTCTTTAGTAGTCGATACAATATTTATACGACAAAACTTAACATCAAGTTCACGAACCCGAATGAGACCAGCCTCTTTTATAGCTGACGTAAAAGTCGTAGCAGCATCACGTTCTTGAAGCATTGTCCCATCCTTTCTGTATATGCATAATCCAGTTCTTGGAGCAATCCTTGTTTTCTTATTCTTACGAGGTCCAAACTCTTTATGCTCCACCTCGGGATCGGCTTCCAGGCGTTTTGCATCAATCAGCTCTGTGATGTTTGTCTTACGTGATAGTGCTACGCTAATAGGCAGTCCAGGATGATAGTCCACCACCAATACCAATTCTCGCTGTACCTGCTTTAGTGCAGGCTCAATAGTTTCAGTAACCACAGGAAGAATCTCTTTCTTAATGATCTCCTCCTCTAGTTCACTCACCTGTCTCTCCAGATCTTCATTCAATGAAAGACCCTCTTTCCGCAATGTTTCCATTGCCTTGTATAAATCGCTAAGTCGTGACATATTATTAAATTTTTTTTTCTAGATTATCTATTTGTTCTAACATCATTCTGTTCTTGACCTCATCATCTGAGCATGAGTATACCTGCATATAACCGCACAGCGAGAAGCATACCATACTCGTTATGAATGCTAATGGTCTTAATTTTAAATCGTCAAATAAAAATTTTTTTGAACGCTCTGATGCGTGAGACAATAATCCTCGATATTCAACAAGTATATAGACAATTCCTTCAAAGTCTAATTTTTTATGCTTTGATTTGCATTCAGACACTAACCATGCATAGTTTCCCCCTTGATCATTTGACTTAATCAGATAAATGGTATTGAGTATGCACAATTTTAGTAGGATTGATTTCTGGAAATTATTAATTACGTCTCTTTTCTGGAATTTACCGTTAGCAAAACAAAATTCTAACATCATGAAATAATTGATGAAAGCAAAATAGAAATTCCCATCATCAAAGAAGGCTTTAGCCTGCCTATAGTAAGAGAAGGGGATATGAGCATCTGGAAGCATTCTTCTGAAAATGACGAGATTAGAAAGATTGCTGTTCGTAACATACTTCTTGGCTTTACGCTCTACTCGATTTCTTCTATGAGAAATAATAGGTATTTGTCCTTTCTCGTCGTCTTTTTCATATATCCAATTGACTTCTAATTCATTTATATATATTTTGGACACTTCAAAGTTGAATGCCCCCATTGCCTCAATATAATATAGCCACTCTTCCATATCCTTATATATTTCAGGATTGGTCGCTTCAATATTCGGAACTCCATCCTTAACATACATTTTAGGAGCGTATTTTATAAAATCTTCTACTGGCTTTGTAACACTAATATACCGTTTCCCATCTTTCAAAAAGAGAGAAAACTCATAAGGATAAAGATTTGCTTCAACTCTGTTCTCCAGCAGGAACAGCCCTTCAACTTCTGCACATATTTGTAATTTCATCTATGTAATTTCTTTTTGTATGTGTTAATCGCTATATGCTTCATACTCTTCTCGTGTGATGGGAGTATCTGGATCAACGATGAGGACTTCATCGTAGGTCAAGCCGTAAAGGAGATAGACCTTCTTATCAATCTCAGTTTCCAATACGCTGGTGTCTGCTTGAGGGTCTTCCCTCTTGACGGCAAGAATACTATCAACTAATTGTATGATCTTTTTGTCAATAGATTGGTTAGCCATAGGGATTAAACTAATTTCATTTACACCTACATTAATATAACCACCTGACATTTTTAAGGAATTGTAGTTAATCCTCAACCAAAATGACATTAACTTACTGTTGATTACTGCAAGTAGCTGTTTTAGAAATTCTGTATGCCCCAAAATGATGGAAGTGGACTTTCCCGCTAAACATTCACCATCGTCGTAAATGGCTTCGAAACGTATAGACATCCCTGCAACTATAACTTTTGAAGATACAGCTTGAGAATACCTTCTTTGAGAGAATTTCATTAAAGCTGCTTCTGAAACAACTGGTTGGGAGTAAGAACCTTTGATATATTGAGTCTTTTTTAATCCCCAAAGATTTGCATATGGGTCAATTGTTCCTGTATTTACAAATTTTATCAACGAATTTCGAGACCTATCAAACTCTTCAATGAGAGGCTTGATGTCATACGCCTCGCCAACTGTCGCTGCACCATAAATGTCTTTAGTTATTTCATTAAGTGGTCTTTTTGATGTTATTTTTAGTATTATATCCAGTCTGTCATTATCAATGAAATACTTGTCCCAAAACAAATCTCTACAATACACATTTCTTTTTACTAAATGTGAATCTTCAACTTGACTCAAACTGACCATCGTTTGAAAAAGCACAGGTGATGAAGTGGTATTCTTTGTAATTAAAGCAACACATGGATATACAAACGCTTCAAAAACTTTTACCTTAGAATAATCTCTTAAAGATACCAAATTATAGTCATGTATAAGTTGTCTTAAATCATTGGCATATTTAGCTGCAATTAATTTGTTTGGAACGATCATTGACAAAGCAGCATTATTTTTAAGTAAAAGAAGCCCCTTTTCAATAAAACAAACAAACATATCCCAATTACCCTTTGCTGTCTTGAAAATAGATTTATAAACCTGTCTCATTTCTGGCATGGTTTTCTCCATTGTTTCCGAATCGATAAATGGAGGATTGCCAATAACGATATCAAATCCATTATTTATGCCAAACATCCATCCGCTATCAAAGAATGGTGAAGAAGCGTTCTGATCAAACATATCCCAAGATGCAAGTTGTCGTGCTTCATCATTACCAATAGATCTGCTCTCTTTCAACAAATCGGCAATTTCAGCACGTAAAATGGCAACTCGGTCTTTGTATTTGCGCTTTGTCTTTACCGTCTTCGCTCCAAATATGCGGTGCTTGGCTTCTTTTAACTCTTTCTCTTTCTCACGTATGGCATCAGAATCGAAAAGATTTGCCTCTTTTTTCTCCAATCCAATCAAGGTATTTGCCGCTACAAACTTTGCTTCAAGGTTTGGCAAAGGGCGGATGCCGAAGTTATCAACAGGATTGTTGTTGGTCTTTTGGTCAACCACCAAGGAGATGAAGAAACGGAGTTTACTGATTTGGATGGCGATAGGCTGGATATCCACACCATAAATGCAGTTCTCTATCAGATAGAGTTTGCGAGCATAGTCAGGGCGGTTGATATTCTCATTGAAACTTCGCTCAATATCTGCAACTATCTCGGCGCGCTCTTCGTCTGTCGCTGTGCGATATGCATCTGATGTCTCACTGATAGCATTGTTGAGCATCATGTCCTTCCATTGCTCATTGTTGGGGTCGAGCTGACCTAGAATATGCACCATCTGCTGGAGCATACCCACCGGGAAAGCGCCAGATCCGCATGCAGGGTCAAGCACCTTACACTCGTAGAGCGATTGCATAATCTGACGCTTCTGTTCGTTAGTCAAATTCAGTTCCTCGTCCGTGTATTGAATCAGTTTGCGATATTCCGATTCCAAGTCTTCCCCCACAGTGCGCTTCAGATGAGCCACAAGGCTTTCATCCACCATGTATTGCACAATCTCACGAGGTGTATAGAACGAGCCCGTTTGTTTTCGGGCGGTTGTATGCGTTTCTGGGTTGTATGCTGCCAGCAGATTCTCGAACACTTTACCCAACAGCTCTGGGTCGAGCGATACTTCCTGATCAAAGGGTGTGTTTTCTTCAACGGTGAAGTTATAGCGCTTTAGGATGTCGATGATGCCTCGTGCGCTGACCTTCTTTTTCTTCTTGTCGCCATACCATTCAGAAAGGTCAATTCCGCGACCCACATCCTCACCAAAGAAGAGATAATCAGGCACAATCAACTGCTTGGCAATAGCCTCACGGTCGGTAAATGCATCAATATAGATGCCATTGTCCTTGTCATCGAGGCAGTCGAAGAGACCGCCGTTGAGGAATGGCACATACTGGTTGGCCAACTGCACAAATAACTTTGGGTCAATAAACAACTCCTCGTGGCGCATCAGCTTGTTATTATCATAGTCGCCACGTCCATTGCGGAAACGACGCTCCGATATGGTGTCCTTCCCCTCAGGTGTGATGGGGCTGTTGAGCATCGCAAAGAAGAGGTTTTGCAGAATGCCCTTGTAGTAATAACTGTTATCTGCTTTACCGAATAGGTTGACCTTAGCATTAGGTGTAAAGCTCTTCAACAGATAAGAATTTATATATTGCTCATCGAAAAATTCATCAGGAACCAGATGGCGTTGTTTAAGGAACCATACAAAGATGAGCCTGGTAATCAAACGAATCATTGCCTCAGAATTGTATTTCTGACTGTCCTCTAACGTCTTCAAGTCATTTGGGAAGTGCACTACCATGATGGCCCAGGCATACCAGTCGCTGAGTTCTTGATAGAACGCTCTTGTAAGCACCTCCACCGAGAAACGGTTACGCAAGTCGTATACACTCACCACGCGTCCCTGTTCGTTCAGATATTTGTTGGGTGTATAGTAGGCAATGCCCTTGCCCAAATAATATGAATAACGATGAGGATTAGAGTAACGACGACTGACACGTGATGAGGTTTCTGACTGGTCAAGCGTTATCTCAATCAGAGAGAAACGATAGTTACTATTATCATCCTCTGGCACAAAGAATACCAAAGCACGCTCACAGAACTCATCGGCCAACAGGCGGAAAGCCTCTTTAGTCAGGCCCACACGGGCATCATGCTTTGAACTGTGTCGTACTTCATAGACCACCAAACCCAATGATTCGCATTCGCCCAAGCGTGTCACTTGCTGAGTATATTGGAACTGTACGGGATTCTCAACACGGATTATATCCTGTCGGAAATCTTCAGGCAAGAAGTTGACTCTCAGAAATGCCATTAGCTCCTGGCGACTATATGCTTTATTAAACTCCATTGTTACTCCTATTTGTTTTTACGGTTGTATATTTCTGATCAGGGTGATTCAGCATCTCAGGAATTGTATAAAAGAGTTGTCCGCTTTCAATGAGATATTTTACATAAAGATACCTCACCGAGTCAGGTTTTCGATTTACTATATCTGCTATCTCGTTGAGACTAAGTGGTGTATATGTGCACAGTTCTATGATCAGGTTTTTCATTTTCTCTGAAGGTTCCCATTTTTTCAGGTTTTTACATTTTTCTATTAAATCAGCTGGTAAAGCATTACTATTTTCTTCGCTAGCTCTACCATTTTCACCATCAACTCTACTATTTTCTCCGTCAGCTCTACTATTTTCTCCATCAGCTCTACTATTTTCTTCGTCAATTCCACTATAAACGAACTTTTCACCAGCAATATAGTAGGTACTTCTGCTTTGCCCTTTTTGTTCCAAAAGCCCCTTACTACACAGGTCATGTAAGTCAAAAGAAGCCTTTTGATTGTTTATTTCACTATTCAGTTGTCGATAGGTGATGTTGTCTATCGCCCCAACTTCACGGACAAAGACCAATGACAGTCGCTGCTCATTGTTTAGTGAATAGTCTGCATAGAGAGCAAGCCACCGAATAGTATCATTGTCGAGCAAGTGATGAAGCAGCAAACGGGCTGTGAATTGATTGGCAGATCGATCAGACTCAAAAGTGGGAGGCATCATCCCAGCTTTCTTCATGTGCCCTCGCATTGACCTGATACCCGAGCCTTTCGTCTCAGCTAAATTCGTATCATGGAATATGGTACTGATAAACGGGTTACGTTGTACAGAGCCAGGCTCGCCTAATGTCTCGGGCGATTTTAATGAAAAACCAGGATTGATAATTTCCAGACGATTAGAGTATCTGATAATCTGTATTGGCTGATTAAGCCGGAATGAACAATGAATAAAGGCGTTGACCAAAGCCTCACGAAGTGCATCATTAGGTAAATCAATTGGCGTATCTGCCTGAAGATTGCCTCCTTTCAGCTCAAAGCCTTTTGGCAGATCATCTTTGATTGCATTGAGCGCACGGTTAACTAATAGAATAAGTGGCCCACGCATATCAATTGTGGCTTCGAAGCGCTTATCAGGGTCTTCTATCCACCTATTGCCTGATACACGAATGTAATCTGCTCTCAAGGCTGGCAGCAAACGGCGTAGAGACATAGCTTTTCCAAATACGACGAGGCCTGTGTAGGTCAAGACATAACTGCCGTCATGTTCCTTTTCACAGGCTCTTAATGCCATCAGGAGGTCTTTGTCATCGTATGATAATTCCTCTGCATTTGGATTTACTTTTGCACGTAATTTTCTATAGTATTCAACTGCACTGTCATCAATATCGTCAAGTGTAGCTCCCTTTACGATGGTACTATCAAAACTCTCTGCTGATGAATAAAAGACCCTCATATCGTCTTCTGTACACTTTTGGTCCGAAGAACCGACTCTGCGATAAGCTCCCTGAGGTAAACCACGGTTGACGATATAAATAGGTTTTTGGGCTTCTGGCGCTTCGTCAATCTTTACAACAAGAACCGTCTTCCCTTCAACAACTTCGGTTTCAATTTGTGGGCGGATGCGTATATTGAACATTGAACTACATTGAGTAATAACGTCATTCTGTATTTTATCAGGATTGTTAATGTTCTCAGGCACATATACTGGTAGCCCATTATTAAACCCCTTCCTGACTGCGCCCAGTAACAAATAGCCACCACCTAATCCTGGTTCATTGGCAAAAGCGCAGACTGTCTCCATGATGCTCTTATCAATCTCTGATGCCTTTTTGGCATCAATTCTGACATTCTCATCAATTGAATTTAATTGATCGAATATTTCTTGTGCTGTTTTCATCTTAATTCTTCTGCTAAAATGATTGACTCCTCACCATCATCCACATGATTGCAAGTTTCGATGATGCGATTAATATAGTATTCGTCTATTTGATCGGGCAACTTTTTGTAGTCTGCAGGCTTCAACTTGTTGATAAAACGAAGTTCATAGCCTGAAAGACCATCGATCTGAATGACTTTCATCAAGTCTTTCAGATAGTCGGTTTGCAGAGCCTTGCGGTTTAGCATCACCTTGACTTTCTGCATTGCCTCCAGGCGGATTGTCTCGTTCTTGTCCTTCGCATCGCTACTGAACAGATGTGATTTGGTCTGCTGATAAACAGACTCGAAGGATTCAGAAAGTAGTGCGGGCTGTTCGCTTGTTTCTGCTTCAAAAAGTCCGATGGCTTCTTCTGCTGTCAACTGAATAACCAAGCCTTTATCGTTACCAATCTTAAAGACAAAGTCGTTACCCTTTTTACCAAATATCAGGACTCCGCTTCTCGGCTTTTCCACGGAGCGACCTGTTCGAGCTCGATGTGGCAGTAGCATGGCTTCGTCATAAATCTCAGTTCCCTTGACAGCATTTAGCTGTTTCTGATATTTGACATCCCAAGAAACCTCTTCGCTCTTTGCCATTTCTTTGCGATACTGCTCCAAGAAGTAGGACTGTATTTCTTCATCCTTTGTCAGCACCTTAGTATCTTCACCCATGATGGCATGAATCATAGCCATCTTCAGCGTGGAGATTTCCTTGGTGCGGGTTTCTGTCTCACCAACATCCGTGGGGAAGTAGTTATAAATGTATAGTTGGTCGAACATCTTCTTGTTCACGCGGTTGATACGACCGATACGCTGAATGATGCGGGTGGGATTGTAAGGTATGTCATAATTGATAACCGTTCCCGCACGATGCAGGTTATATCCTTCAGAGATGGCATCGGTAGCCACCAGAATCTTGTAGTCATCCCGCTGATATTCTTTTTTCTCACCTGCATTGAAGTTGGCGTTGATGGTGTTCTTGTTGGCTAGGGAAGCGTCCGAAGAGGTGTATTTGAAAACAGGAAGCCCGTATGTCTGCAAAGCTTCACCAAGATAATCAGCAGTGTCAGCGAATTCGGTAAACACAATAATCTTGCGTTTGGGCTCTTTTGCAAGCTGTTTATCCAAGATTTCTTTGAACGATTCCAACTTAGGGTCGCTCTTGATAGTCCCGTCATCTCCAAACCATTTCTTCTGTATTTCCAGAAGCAGAGCCATATCAGCCTTGATATCCTCCACAAATGATTCTTTGATGTACTTCATATCGATTTCAAAGAATCCCCGTTTCTCATATTTCTCATAGGTCTCAGTAACGAGTTCGTTCCCGTCATCATCCGTTTTGTAGAAGTCATCAACATCAGGGAGGTTACCTTTCTTATAGACTGGCATCTTTCCCTTTTCTTCTATCCATTTCAGGATTTGACGGGAACTGTTAATCATATACTCCAGCGACATACGGAAGGCGTATTCAGAGCTTTCAAAGCGACGTACCAGCAATCGGCGCATGAACTTGGCCACATTAGCTTGTCGTCCAAACAACAAGTTCAGTTCTACACCAGTCTTTTCTTCCAACATATCGGAGAGTTCTTGTTTCAAGTCCTCCTTTAGATATAACACGGGGGAATATCGGGCAGCTTTGAAGCAGTATCTTCCATCGTCTTTCTTCAATTCATCGCTCTCGCTGATGCAGTCGAGCGTTTCAAGATACAGATTTTTCAGACTGCTCAGGTCATAGTCCAGTTCCACAGGTTCATTGGGGATTACCAGCTGTATTTGCTGTTGCTTCAGGTCCTCAGCATATTCCGGAATTTCCTTCAGGTCGATGCGCGAACGGCGGATGACAAGTGGACTGATGATAGAGCGTATCTCATTGGCTATCCGCCCAGCCTCCTTGTTGACCTCGGCATCTGTTACCTTACCTTCGCGCTGGTCTTTTTGTAGCTGCTTGTAGGTAACAATCAGATCCTTGAACTTGGCTCCCAGATTATCCACGGTTCTCAGTGTTGACTTAGTGGGTATCTGGAACAACTTCAACATAGCATAAATGTCGTCTGGGCGGTTGTTGAACGGTGTGGCCGTCAATAGCATCACTTTGTTGCCAGAACAAAGCTGATGCAGGATGGTATAGTCGATCGTGAATTCGTTTCGATAGCGATGTGCCTCGTCCACGACAATCAGATACTTTTCGTCTGCCTTCACAATCCGCTCATAATACTTCAGTGCCTCCTCTAACTTTCCTGTGGTGTAGATGGAAGCCGTGAAACCAAAATCATCACGATAGCCGCGCCATTGTTCTTCCAGGTGAGGCGGGCAAATCACAAGTGTCCTTAGGCGAAGGTTGCGAGCAACGGTCGAAGCGATGATACTCTTGCCAAGACCCACCACATCAGCTACGATGGCACCATTGTGGTTCTTGATGGCATTGATAGCCATCTGCACTGCATCAGTCTGGTATTTCAGGTTTGAGAACTTACCGTCTGTGATGTCGTATGGTGTAAGCAGATTGTCGGTTGAAGGAATAGCAAAATACTCCTTTAATACACGCAGATACAACTTATAGGGGCTATACAACTTCTCGTACCAGATGCGATCAATTACTTTCGTGTCAAACTCATCGATGTGGTCTTTGTCAGCAATGACAATTGATTTTTCCCATAGTTCCTCAAAGATAGTCTTGGCATCTGTATATGACTGCTTGTCATTGAATCGAGCGTTAATCTCAATGCGTCCAGCCAAGCCTTCGTAGGACAGATTGCTGGAGCCTGTAATGACGGAACCAGGGTCTTCACCACCTTCGCTAATCTCGTCGCGATAGTCAAAGATATACATCTTAGCATGACAAGGCTCGTCAGTCTTACGGATTTCCAATGTCCCAGCCTTTATCTTGTTGTAGAACAGCTTGAATGATTCTAACTTGGGCTGACTGTCAAGAACGTCTGTTTCATTGAATAGCCGTATAAAGTGGTTATAGTAGTCATCCTTGAGTTGAGAGCGCGACTTGTTGTAATCAGCAAGAGTGTCAATCTCACGGATATATTTTGTAATCCGTGTGTCTATATCAAGTCCGACAAGTATACGCACATGCTTGTCTACCAATTTCTCCGAGATAAGTTTATAGCCAGAGAAGTAGAAATAGCCCACCAGCACGTCAAGAGACTGACTCTTCGGAAGAATGCCGTTGATAATATCTGATAGCAGTTTGTCTTTGTTTGTTATGAAACTGTTCTGCATTGTACTTCACAATATTGTTCTAACTGTTCAAATACTTATGATGTCGGACACAAAAATACAACATTTTTGCAAAAGCATCTGCCTTTCTGCGATAAATCTACTCAGTGGGAGCGAATAGACGACAGCAATAGTTGCTCTTAAACGTGAAAAACGCTGCTGGGGAGTCCTGGGAACCTTATCATTGAGGGAGATAGCCGCCTAACTAATGCTGAAATAGAAAAAATGGGGTTGAAAGGCCCCATTACTCTTATCTCTGAAATAACGAAAATGGGGATGAGAAAGCCTAGTCCCCCTATACACGAAATAAGATATGTTACAGATGTTGTTAAATTCCATGTTCTCAGCTTTTCCTGGGATATGGACCGAGCCGAAGAAGGATGTTAGCGCACCCATACCGGAGGCTCAGGAAAAAAGTGAATGTGCGCCGGTGGGAAAGGTAAAACAAAACCCTCTCACCGATGATATCAAGAGACTAGAGGATGCCTTTTCAAATGGGCAACCTTTAGAGAGTGGACAGGAGATAAATGTGACTCTCCAGGAACTACTCAGAATTGTGCCCAGAAATAGACCCAGAAAGGATGCCTATAAACATTTACAGAGGGTTTTGAAGGATGAAATGGGCGTGATCTTAACCATTAAAAGCAGAAAAGATGGCAAGAAAAAAGATTAAAAAGATCTGGCTCATGGGAAAGCTGCGGGAACTATTGTATGATGCCCCAGAGGATTTTGAATGGAGCGTAAACCATGAACTGAAGAAAATAGCCAATGGAAAGGATCTCAGCGGTTTTAAGGTGACTGTTGATGAGCCGAACAATAAAGTAAAGTTCTGGTGGCCGATAATCCTTAAAGAATTCGAGGATGATAGTGAAAACCTGCCTCAACCTTTGATGTGGCTGATTTTGGGACAGGGAAGGCCATCATTGGGGTTAAATGTCCCAAACTTCCCCGGCTTCTTATTCTACTTCTATATCCCGGACATCATTCAGGATTACAAGAGACTAGCCAGACAGAACCATGCTTCGAGAATAAAGAACATGGAACTTAAACACTCCAACACAAGAGGCATGGAAATGGAGTTACAATTTTAATTTTTTAGTGATGAAAACCAAAAGAAAGTATGAACACAACCCCATAGTAGAAGAAAGAATGTTTGCTATGGATGTCGAGTCGCTAAAGCAATTAAGTCCAGAATTCAAGAAAGCTTATGAATCAGGAGAAAAGTATGAATTCACGATCAAGCTTAGCGATATCATTGAAATCTGCCCTCGTCATAAGCAAGAACGGGAGCAGTACAGAAGATTTATCAGGTTCTTAAAATCAAAAAATATAACAATGAACCTGGTAAGCAGAAAGAAAGGTCATAAGGATCTTTCTGAAAACAAATTAAAACTTAAAGACAATGGGAAAAGTATCAATTAAGAAGGAAACGGAAATGATAACAAATTATACACCTTCGAAGGACACGGAAGAACATGTGGGATTTATCTATATGAGAAGCATTATCATAGATGGAGTGAAGTTCATTTATATTGGTGAGTCATCTAACATGCTTGACAGGAATTACCACTGGAGATGCTTAAAGGTAGAGTATGGAGGAAAGAGAATTGAAAAAGCCAGAAAAGAACATGATCCTTCAAATTGGATGTGGGATGTCCTGGAAAGAGTTGATGCTAATAGTGCCGATGAACTTGAGGAGAAACTTAAACAGAAAGAGGCCGAATATATCATCAAATACGAGTCTTACAAGGAAGATAAAGGCTTTAACAGTACTCGTGGATTATCTCAGTATCTTAACGGAAATGCAGCTTGATAGATGAAATGACGGATAGGACGGGTCTGAAGCGAAAGTTTTGGGCCCTCCTTCTTGAATAACAAATTGATAAAGAAAATGAAAAAGATAGACATTAATGTGCCCGTTCAATACAGACACTTATCGGAATGGACAGGATTTGGTGACATTTTGCCGGAAGGACACATAATACTGAATAAGAACATTACCGGCTGTGGATGTACTGTGTTTTTCCTGACTAACGATAAGCCCGTCATCCTTGCAAGTCCGAGAATAAGCCTCATC
>Ga0310694_10003460_pt1 | contig 15515 bp, 8 predicted proteins | sample 174DNAGHGhighgp2_FD_203884 | JGI IMG/M metagenome (GOLD analysis project Ga0310694, IMG submission 203884) | Sheep rumen microbial communities from Palmerston North, Manawatu-Wanganui, New Zealand - 1742 DNA GHGhigh gp2 (v2) (version 2) | ecosystem: Host-associated > Mammals > Digestive system >... | reverse complement strand
GCGTCGCTGGGGCAGTGGCAAGCTGGATGTTTATGCCGGCATGCAATTTGTGCTCAGTAATGGTGAGCTGAGGGGTGATGTGAACAATGACGGTGAAATCGGCATCAGCGACATCAACCTGGTCATATCCATCATTCTGGGGGGCCAGGCCAGTGACGCGACAATGCGCCGTGCCGATGTCAATCGCGACGGTGAAATCGGCGTGAGTGACATCAATGCCGTTATCGAATTAATCATGAAATAACTCGACACTCGGTGTGAGGCTCATCAGGCTGATATCGTTGCTCGCTTTACTACTCGTTTCTTCAATGGGATGGGCCGACGGCGTTTTTAGTGCCTCATCCCGGGTCTTGTATTCCCGCTACTGGCAGGCCGACCGCCATGCGAGGTCAGGTGCCGATGCCGCGCTGCTGCATGCCTTTATCACGGTGAAAGACGAGAAGGCATTGCGACAGTTGCAACGATGTGGCGTTATCATCAATGGTGCGTTCGGCTCAACGGTGAGCGCCACCATCCCGGTGGCTTCGCTCGACGCGGTGGCCCGGACAAGTGGTGTCAATGGCGTCTCGCTGGCACAGCCGTTGCAGTTGTGCAACGACGTGGCATCGCGGTTGTCTCGGGTCGATTGGATACACGATGCCGTTGGTCAGGTGGTCCCCTTGAAGGGGCAAGGCGTGATTGTCGGTGTCGTCGATGTGGGCATTGATTACAACCACATCAACCTGTGTGACGATAATGGTGTTTCACGGGTCAAGGCGGTATATCTTCCTTGTGACTCGACGGGCTCGGCTCCTGTCGTTGCTGGGGTGGCACTTCCTGGCAGCTGCTATGAAACCCCCGAACAGATAGCGGCCCTTACTACCGACTATACACGCTCTTCACATGGCACTCACACGACTGGTACAGCTGCCGGAAGTTACAACGGCAATGCATGGTCGGGAATGGCACCCGAGGCCGATATTGTGGCTTGCGGTATTCCCAACGATTCATTGACCGATGTCAATATCGCCAATGCCGTCAACTACATTTTTGACTATGCTAGCCGCAAGGGGCAGCCTTGTGTCGTGAATTTGAGCCTTGGAAACAACAGTGGGCCCAATGACGGCTCGTCACCGTTGTGTCGCGTCTTTGAGTCCCTCTCTGGGCCTGGGCGCATCTGTGTGGTCTCGGCCGGCAACGACGGCAATGCGCCAATCTGCTTCCACAGTGCGATCGATGGCGTCGCCGACACGGTTACCACTTTGTTGCGCAACAGGTGGGGCGGATTGCAACGTCAAGGCTACGTGAGCATGTGGAGCGACGGCAGTCAGCCGCACCGCACGAGGGTCGTCATAATCAATCGCAGCACATCGAGGCTTGAGTATGCATCCCCCGTGATGGACTCTCTTCCCGAGGATAGTGTCTTCACGTTGTCGAGCGATGACGATTCAGCCTTTGCGGTATATTATCAGGGCGAAATCCAGTTTGCCAACGCCCAGGAACCTCGGTTCTCGGCGACGGGTGACCAGATGATCGGCACCAGGTTCCATTCGTTCTGGTCCTTTGATGTCGAGTCGAGGGAGTCAGGACATCTGCTGGGACTGCAATATATGGCTGATGAACCGGTGGAACTCGCCGGATGGTGTACCAGCAATACTTATTTTTACACTTTCGGGCTTGAGGGCATGACAGGTGGTTCAACAAGCGGTTCTATCAGCGACCTGGCGACAACCGACGCGGTCATTTCTGTCGGTGCCTACTGCTCTCGGGACACTTATGTTGACTGGCAGGGCGAAACCTGCATGGTCGGCAAGTGTGTGCCTGGCGAAATCGCCTATTTTTCCTCGTTTGGCCCCGATGAGTGTGGTATAGATCGCCCGGATGTCTGTGCTCCCGGCCATGTCGTGCTGTCCTCGGCCAACCGCTACGATGAGCATTCCGACAGAGGCGATTGGCTTGCCACGGCAATAGTCGGTGGTGTCGAATACCCTTATTATGCCAACCGGGGCACTTCCATGTCGGCTCCGGTTGTGACAGGTACCATTGCGTTGATGCTGCAGGTCAACAGGCACTTGACCGTCGCCGATGTGCGCCGGGCATTGCAACTCACGTCGGTAAGAGACGCCATGGTCGATCAAGATGCGCCACGTTGGGGAAGCGGGAAACTGGATGCATGGTCTGCCGTGCATCATGTCATCAGCCAGACGCTTGTGCCGGGTGACGTGAATGACGACGGCGAGGTCACTGTGGCCGATGTCATGAGAATTATCGAGGTGGTGCTGGCCGATTCCTCCGGTTTTGATGCCGGCACCATCATGCGCGCCGACGTGAATGGCGACCTGGAAATCTCGGTGTCTGATATGAATGATGTTATTCAATTGATAATTAAGTAAATAAAGATGATAGATTACATCAAAGGTACAATTGCCGAACTCAATCCTGCCTATGCCGTGCTTGACAATCAGGGTATTGGATATATGTTAAATATCTCGCTCAATACCTATGACGCCTTGAGCAGGGTGGGGCAGGACGTGGCGATGCTCTATGTCTATGAAGTGATTCGAGAGGATGCGCACACGCTTTTTGGCTTTGCATCCAAGCGGGAGCGCGAAGCGTTCCTGCTGCTAATCTCGGTATCGGGTGTAGGACCCAATATTGCACGCATGGTGTTGTCGTCGATGACTGTCGATGAGTTCTCACAAGCGATTACCAGCAACAATGTCGCTATGTTCAAGGCGGTAAAGGGTGTGGGCGGAAAAACGGCACAAAGAATAATAGTTGACCTCAAAGATAAAATAAAACCCACTGGTAATACGTTATTAATACAAACCAATCATGCCGCCGGTGAAGTCTTTGACGAAGCACTAGCCGCCCTTGTTATGTTGGGATTTACCCAACAAGCATCGCAGAAGGCACTTAAAGCCTTGTTTACCAGTAACCCGGAACTAAGTGTCGAAGCTGCAATCAAGCAGGCGCTCAAGATGATGTGACAAGCGATGTCAACCAGAGCCGGCGCTTGGATTATTGATTAGTAACTGTTCATGCTGAATAGAAAAAAAATATTATTCTGGATTATCGGCGCCCTCATTGGCTTGGGGGCGGGTAATAGCTTATTGCTGGCCCAGTATGTGACCAGCACGTTGCCGCCGCCACCGCCGCCTCCCGACACGCGCCCGTCGTTAAACAAGCAGCAACTCCCTCCCATTGACCTGCACTTTGATGTCAAGCCCACGATTCCCAACAGTTATGACGACGTGAGCGGAACAGGAGAGTATGCTGCCGACCTGAAAACGCCTTCCAACATCAGTTCCGAGGTCGAGTTCGACCCCGAGACTGGTTGCTATGTAATCCACACGCGCCTGGGTGACAGGGATATCGTCACCCCCTACATCATGTCGCCCGACGAGTACAGCAACATCGATTTCAGGCGCTCAATGATGGAATATTACCGCCAGAAGAATGCCGAGAGTGCACAGGATAAGGAGAAAGATCCGTTCAACTTCCTGGATATGCAGTTCGGCTTGGGTGGCGCCGATGCCGTGTTTGGCCCTGGCGGCGTCCAGTTGAAGACCACAGGTTCGGTCGTCATCAAGATGGGCGTGAAGAGCAATTCTACCGACAACCCTGCTCTGTCGGTGTCACAGCGTCGCAAGACCTACTTCGATTTTGAACAGCAGATTCAAGCCAACATCACTGCCACGGTGGGTGACAAGATGCGTTTTAATATGTCTTACAACACCGGTGCCACGTTTGATTTCGATAGCAAGAACCTGAAACTCGCCTATGAGGGCAAGGAAGATGAAATCATCAAGAACATCGAGGCCGGTAACGTGAGCATGACAACGGGGTCGTCATTGATTCGTGGTAGCGCCGCCTTGTTCGGTGTGAAAGCCAAGTTACAGTTCGGTAAACTCACGGCTACGGCACTCGTTTCGCAACAGAACAGCAAAACCCAGACCGTGAGCACCAAGGGCGGCTCGCAGACCAACGAGTTCTATATCACTGCCGACAAGTATGACCAGAACCGCAACTTCTTCCTCTCTCATTACTTCCGTGAACATTACGACGAGTGGTGTACCACGCTGCCGCATGTCTCGTCTGGTATAAATATCACGCGCATCGAGGTGTGGGTCACCAACAAGCGTAACAACTACAACGAGTCTCGTAACATCATGGCCTTCATGGACATCGGTGAGGGCAATGAACGTAACATCGGCAACAGCCACTGGAAAGGCAGAGGCGATGAATACCCCGAAAACTTATCCAACAACCTGTGGTCTGAGATCTGTGAATCCTACCCCGATGCACGATACATGAGCAAGGCATCAACGGCCCTGTCTTACCTCAAGGATAATTATGGTTTTGAAGGTGGTAAGGATTATGAGAAAATCGAGAATGCACGACTTCTGACCAAGGCCGAGTACACCCTGAATGCCCACTTGGGTTATATCATGCTCAATACGGCCCTCACCAGCGATGAGATTCTGGCGGTAGCCTACGAGTACACCAATGCTAACGGTGAGACCAAGCGAGTGGGCGAGTTCTCCGATAAAATTGAATCGACCGACCAGTCTCTCTATGTAAAGATGCTGAAGGGTACCACTTCATCGCCCGTGATTGCCACTCAATCCCAGGAGGTGCGCTCTAACCCGATGTGGGACTTGGCGATGAAGAACATCTACTCACTCGAAGCTAATCAGATTCAGAAGGAGAACTTCAAGCTTAACATCAAGTACTTGAGTGATACAACTGGTTATGAGTTGACCTATATCCCTGACGGCAACATTAATGGTGTACCGCTCTTGCAGGTGATGAACCTTGACCGCCTGGATGCCAACCAGCAGACCAATATCGATGGCAAGTTTGACTACATTGAGAACTACACAATCCTGCCAAAGACTGGTAGGATCATCTTCCCTGTTGTTGAACCGTTTGGCGAGCACTTGAGCAAGCAGTTCGGTGATGACCCCATATCCCAGGCAACGGCCAAGAAATATATCTATACCGAGCTTTATGATTCTACTCTCACGGTTGCTCAGCAGTACAGCGACAAGAATAAGTTTGTCCTCGCTGGTGAGTACCAGTCGAGTTCGGGTAATGTCATCAAGCTCAATGCCACCAATGTGCCCCGTGGCTCGGTTGTGGTCAGGGCCGGTGGTGAAGTGCTGACCGAGGGCAGTGACTATCAGGTCGATTACAACATGGGAACCGTCACCATTTTGAATCAGAGCTATATCGAAGCCCACTCCGACATTGATGTCTCTCTTGAGGATCAGTCACTGTTCAGCATGCAGCGCAAGACGCTGCTCGGACTAGACCTTGAGTATGCGTTTAACAAGGATTTCAGTATCGGTGGTACGGTCATGCACTACGGCGAGAAAGCCATCGGTGACAAAGTGGCGATCGGTAGCGAGTTGGTCAACAACACAATCTGGGGCGTGAGGATGTCCTATAACGGACAGTTCATGTGGCTCACCAACCTCTTAAACAAGATACCGACGGTCAATGCCGTCGCTCCTTCAAGCTTGAGCTTCAAGGGTGAATTCGCTCAGCTCCTGCCTCACCGGGCTAAGCGTGGCTCTAATTCCGGTAGCTCCTATATTGATGACTTCGAGTCCACTCAGTCGGGTAATGATATTCGCACTCCCTATTCGTGGTTCTTGGCTTCCACGCCTTATGACCCGTCTGAGGATGCACTCTTCCCCGAGGCGGCACATAACAACGATGTGAGATACGGTCAGAATCGTGCTTTGCTCTCGTGGTATACAGTGGACCGAATGTTCACTCAGCGCAATTCATCCTACGCGCCTGGCTACATCAAGAGTGACCTGGACGCATTGTCCTACCCCTATGCCCGTGAAGTGGCCTTCAGCGAGGTGTTCCCTGGACGAGAGCTCAACTATGGTGAGTCGTCGATGATTCAGACCCTCAACCTCTCGTTCTATCCTCTTGAGCGTGGTCCCTATAACCTCGATGCCATCAATGTGGATCCCAGCACCGGCAATTTGAAAAATCCCGAGAAGCGCTGGGGTGGTATCATGCGCAAGATTGATAATGGCTTTACCAACTTTGAGCAGTCCAACATCGAGTACATCCAGTTCTGGATGCTTGACCCGTTCATGGATGAGGGACTGGGTAACCGGGACGGCGGTCAGCTTTATTTCAACTTGGGTGAGGTGAGCGAGGATATCCTCAAGGATGGACTCAAGAGTTATGAGAATGGATTGCCCACCAGGGGCGAGACCGACAGCATCAAGGTGACCGAGAACAACTGGGGTCGGGTGCCCACTCAGACGTCCTTGACCTATGCCTTTGACAATGCCAGCGGATCCCGTGTCCTTCAGGATGTGGGACTCGATGGACTCTCTACTGCCGATGAGTTTAATCATAAGTCTTATAGCGATTACGTAGAAGCTCTGAAAGCCCTGTTGGACGAACCGGTAAAGACCGCAATGGAGCAGGACCCCTTCTCTCCATTAAGAGATCCGGCCGGTGACAATTATGCCTTCTACCGCAATTCCTATTATGACCAGATTCGCTCTTCCATTAATGATCGATATAAACATTACAACGGCACCGAAGGTAACTCTTTGTCCCAGACCGATGTCCCTGGCGAAGGACAATACCAGACGTCACGATCTACTCCCGATGTCGAGGATATCAACCAGGATAACACCCTGAATGAGTATGAACGCTATTTCCAGTATCGCATAGCAATTCACCCCGATTCAATGAAAGTCGGCATGAATTATATCACCGACAGGCAGATCGCTCGTGTCCGCACGCGCAACGGTGAAACCCAGGAGGCTACCTGGTATCAGTTTACCATTCCACTGGCCGACTACCAGAAGAAAGTAGGCTCAATCCAGGACTTCTCGACTATCCGTTTCATGCGCATTTTCATGACTGGATTCAAAGCAACGACCCACCTGCGTTTCGCCACGTTGGAGCTGGTGCGCGGTGAGTGGCGCAACTACAAGTATAACCTGAACATGCGTGGCGACCATCCTGCCGATGGTGCCATCAGCATCAATACGGTCAACATCGAGGAGAACGCCGGTCGTGATCCGGTGAGCTACGTTCTGCCTCCTGGCGTGTCCCGCATTATCGATAGCGGACAATCGCAGATTACTCAGCTCAATGAGCAGTCGATGCAGCTCTCAGTGGATAACCTCGCGGCCGGCGATGCCCGTGGTGTGTACCGCAATACCGATTTGGACCTGCGCACCTATAAACGCTTGCAGATGTTTGTCCACAACGAGGCGACCATCGACAACGTGACCAACCTGCGCAACGGTGATGTGTCTCTCTTCATGCGCATCGGCTCGGATGTGAAGAACAACTACTACGAGTATGAGATTCCATTGACCGTTACTCCTCCGGGACATTACATCACCAACAGCACCAGCGATCGCCTCATTGTGTGGCCCGAGGAGAACATGCTTGACATCGACTTGGATGTCCTCATCAATGCCAAGAAGAATCGTAATGCCGACAAGTTGGCTGGCGTCGCTGGCGTGGATTATACATCCAGGTATCAGGATGTGGACAATGACCATCCCAACAACAAGGTCTATGTGGTGGGCAATCCGTCGCTCAGCAAGGTGCGTGTATTCCTCATCGGTGTGCGCAACAACTCGCCCACGGCCAAGAGTTGTGTCGTTTGGGTCGATGAGTTGCGTGTGACCGACTTCGATAGCGATGGCGGTTGGGCAGCCGATGCAAGTATGACTCTCAACATGAGTGATATCGCGTCAATGACGGCGCGCTTCCGCAAGGAGACCGAAGGCTTCGGATCGGTCGATCAAGGCCTGTCTAAGCGTCGGCTCGACAACTATGACAAGTATGACATTGCCGTTCACACCGACTTGGGACGATTCGTTCCCGAGAAGGCCAAGATGCACGCCGACCTGTTCTACTCCTACAGCAACGAGAAAACCACGCCCAAGTACAACCCGATGGATCAGGATGTCCGGCTCAATGAGGCTATTGACATCTGTGAGACTAAGGAGCAGCGAGACAGTATCATGGACTATGCTGTCACTCGTCGCACGACTCAGGGCTTCTCAATCACTGGACTCAAGTTTGATGTCAAGACGATGAAGAATCCCATGCCTTGGGATCCTGCCAATTTCTCATTCAGCTACTCGTTCAACAAGCAGCACTTGAATGACCCGGAGAATGAATATGAGAACACCAATGAGTACCGTGGTGGTATGCAGTATAGCTGGACGCCTTATGCCAAGCCGTTCAAGCCGTTCTCCTACTTTATCAACGAGAAGAACAAGAGCTTGAAGTTCTTCCGTGACTGGGAATTCCACTGGTTGCCCAATAACATCTCATTTGCAACCAATATTTCTCGTTACTACTACGAGCAGCAGACGCGCAACGAGACCGGATTGGACATCGAGATACCTGTGTCGGTGAGCAAGAACTTCCTCTGGGATCGACAGTTCAACTTGTCCTGGAACTTCACAAAGTCATTGTCGATGTCCTTCAACAGCAATACCACTGCCCATATCATGGAACCCGTGGGACAGGTCAACAGGAAACTGCTCCCTGATGCTTATCGTGACTGGAGAGACTCGGTGATGGCTTCTATCAAGGACCTGGGCACGCCTTGGCAATATAAACAGAACTTCAAGGCTGACTACAAGGCTCCATTCTCACAGATTCCCATCTTGAGCTGGATCAATGCTACGGCTTCCTATAGTTCTACCTACCAGTGGGACCGTGGAACCGTAATCAACGATATACAATCGGGTAACAACATCTCTAACCAGACTACGCGTTCTATTGACGGACGGTTTTCCTTTGAACAGTTCTACTCCAAGGTGCCTTACCTCAAGAAAGTGGATGAGCGTTTCTCTAGCAAGAGCACCAAGCGAAACAAGACGCCCAAGCGCGAGAAACCCAAGAAGTATAACCGCACCGTCAAGTTGAGTCCCGACTCGGCCATCATCATCAACCACAAACTGGGCATCAAGAACGTCAAGGTTACTGCAACGACGGCCGATGACAAGCCCTTCAAGATTGAATATAAGGTCAAGGATAAGGATAATGTCGAGATCCAGACTCTGGGTGAAGAGAGCCTCAAGTTCACCGTTACTGAAATCCAGAAGGCTGAGACCAAGAACTTCTTTACCGAGGCTGCTCAATATGCTTGCCGTGTGCTCATGAGTGTGCGCAGCATGAGTGTCAAGTTCACTCACACCACAACATTGTCGATTCCTCAGTTTATTCCCGATATCGGCGACATCTTCGGCCAGTCAACACATTATGATGTGATGGCTCCTGGCTTGGACTTTGCATTCGGCTTTGTGGATGATTCCTATATTCAGAAAGCTATGGAGCGCAACTGGTTGTATGGAAATAAGTCGCAGACGACGCCGGCTATTTATTCCCGCAATCAGCAATTCAATGCCGACATTCAGCTCGAGCCCATTGCCGGACTGAAGATTTCGTTGAACGGTAACCGCACCGACAACCGAACGAGCCAGATTCCGTTCATGTATGAGAATCCTACCGTTATCTACGGCGGTTCTTACACCAAGACCCACGTCGCACTGGCAACGGCGCTCAAGGGGGTGAAGGCCGACAACGATTATCAGAGCGCTGCATTCGACAAGTTCTTGTCCAACATACCGATTGTGGCCGAGAGGTTGCAGGAGCGTTACATAGGCACTACCTATCCCAACGTCGGCTTCCTGAAGGGAACTGGCTTACCCGGTAATACTTATAGCATCGGTAATGGTGAAATCAAGAAATCGAGCAGTGACGTGCTCATCCCGGCATTCATGGCGGCCTATTCGGGTAAAGATGCAAAGACGATCGACCTGAGCCCCTTCCCTGGCATCAAGTCCATCTTGCCCAACTGGAAGATATCCTATGACGGCCTCATGCGCATACCGTTCTTCAAGAAGCTGTTCAAGTCGTTCTCTTTGAACCATGCTTATCAGTGTATCTACAATGTCGGGTCCTTCTCGTCTTACAGCGATTGGGTAACGATAGGCGATGGACTGGGCTTTACCCAGGATGCTTCAACCGATGGCTCGACTCGGGCTATCCCGACGTCGCCTTATAACATCTCGTCAGTGGCTATAACCGAGAAGTTCGCTCCGTTAATTGGATTCTCTGCTACGTTCTATAATGACATTACGCTGAATGCCAACTACGAGGATCAGCGCTCGTTGACGCTCAATTCGTCGGCAGGTCAGTTGGTGGAGTCCTATACCAAGCAGATCAGGTTGGGAGCACAATACAAGATTGCCAACTTCAACCAGGTGCTGAAACTCAAAACCAAGCAGCAGAACGTGAATAACGACCTCACGCTCAATTTCGAATTTAAGTTGTCGAGCAATACGGCATTGATACGACAGTTCACGCCCACTCCCACGGCACGACCCACTAGCGGTACCCGTACACTGGGCATCAACTTCGTAGCTAACTATGTGGTCAGCAAGCGCATCACGATGGGTGCTTTCTTTGATTACCAGAGCAACACGCCGCTGGTGTCTAACTCGTCCTATCCCACGACCAACAGTAACTACGGCCTGTCAATCACGATGTCGTTGGTTAGATAAGCTGATGCTCAGATGGTACTTAGCCTGATAGTATATACTGGTTCTGCTTTGGCAATGGCATGGCTGGGCAATCATGTCAGCCAGCGGGAGCAGCGTGGCATCTCCCAGGGACACGCCGAGTTGCCATGGTGGTCATGGGAAATCCTGGTGGCCATGCTGATCTATATTGTGGTCTCGGGGCTCCGTTGGCAGACCAGCTGGGACTACAATATGTACTACAGCTATTATCTGAGCATGCAGTCGCTGGGCGAATACTCTCGCGAGAATTTCGAGCCTGGTTTTGCCCTCATCACTGGTGCCATGGCCCGGGCTGGTGTTCATTTCGCTCTTTACTTTGCCTTCTGGGCCGCGGCACAGATAGTCTTGCTGGCTTATGCCCTCAGGCATCGCAAGGTGCTACTGCCATGGATCGCCTTGTGCATCTTCATGGGGCCTTATTATATCTTCTGGATGGGATTCATCCGCCAGTCGGTTGTGGAGTGCCTGTTTATCGTGATGGTAGAGTGGATCGTCCGGCGCAAGTTCTGGATTTATCTGCTCTTGTCATTGGTGGCAGTCTCTATCCACAAGATGTGCGTCCTGTTTATCCCGCTCTATGTGGTGCCGTTGATCAGGGTGCGCAATGTGAAGCGCTGGGTGCCCTTTGTGCTATTGATGGCATGTGTTGTCCTGGGCACGTTCCCCATCTGGATACAATGGTTCTTTGACAGCATTGGGCGCTTTGCCGATCTCTTGGGCTATGGGCACTATTACCGCTTGTTCATGTCCAATGACCTGGAGTATGCCTTCCGGCCTGTGATGGGCCCTTCGCGGCTGTTCCCTTTGCTTTCATGCTTGGTGATGATGTGGTACTATCCTGCCATCAAGCGCATGTTTGTTCAAGACGTTTACCTGCCTGCACTGTACCGCTTCACGCTGGTATATATGGCCTACATCAACTTGTTTGCCAACACGACACAGTACCTCAGCCGTCCTGGAGAATTAATGAGAGGCTGTTTCCTGGTCATGATAGCCTATGCGATGTGTTATCTGTGGCGTGAGCGCAAGTGGCTCGCATTTGCAGCACTTGCATTCATGAATTTCTATTATGTCTATTACGAGATTCTCAAGGCATTTCTTAATCCGGCAAGCATTTATGCGCCAGAGCTCTACCACACCTTCCTGTTCTGATTTCTGCAGGCGAAGTGGCTGCCCCGGGGACGGTTCGTCCTGCTGCCAAAGAGGTAATCCTTACCAATCAATTTCGTCAACTTTGGCAAGTCCCCCGACAGAATAAATGCATAATTGAAAAGACCGTCTCTCTCGTGAGGGACGGCCTTTTCAATTATTGGGTTCTACAGGAACTCGGGATTACTCCTTCTTTCCGCCGAACTTGTTGTAACTGATGTTTTCCTCTTTGAACTTGTCCTTGGGCTCTGGTGACTCGTCGGGATAACCCACGCGAACCACTGCCAACGGAACGATGTTCTTCGGGCAGTTCAATACCTTGGCAACTTCATCCACGCGGTCCATGGCAGGATAAACACCGGTCCAAACCGCTCCCAGACCGAGTGCATGGGCCGCTAGCAGCAGATTCTCGGTGGCAGCCGAAACGTCCTCGATCCAGAAGTCGGGCAGCTTGGTCTTTCCGTCAGGCATCATGGTCTTGTCTGTGTCACCACACAGGGCAATCAGCAGCGGCGCATTGGTCGGTTGCCTGCCCGACAATTGGTCGATGGTGGCCTTGTCATCAATGACGATAAAGTGCCACGGCTGCAGGTTGACTGCGCTGGGCGCTGCCATGGCAGCCTTGAGCAGCACATCGATTTTCTCTTGCTCAACGGGCTGGTTTTTGTACTGGCGGATGCTGGTGCGGGTCATGATGTTCTCGATGGCTGCTTGACCCTTATCGGCGTTGCTGGCTGAGGTGTCCTGCTGGTCACCGCTTGGAGTGCTCCATGAACCCAGTGACAACAGGGCGACAGCGATGGCTAGAAGTGATTTTTTCATATTGTAATGAATTGATTAAGTGAATATAACGATTGTCTTTGTTCGCAAAATTAGTGTTTTTTTCTCAAATCATCATAAATGGCACGGTTTTTGTTCTTGAATTCTTGCTCCAACTGGATAATATGTCTAAATAATTATGTATCTTTGCAGGAATTTTTGAGTATGGGTATCTGGCATAACATATTTTGTGTGATAACCGCCCCAAAATATGGGTGGGAGGTCATCAATAAGTCTAATATTCCCGTGGGCAAGGTGATGAAGAGCGCCTATGTCCCGCTGCTTATCATATTGGCTCTCTCCTGTTTTGTGCCCATGATTTATGACCGCACAATCGGGTTCAGCTATTCGTTGATGAAGGGTATAGTCCTGTTCTCGACCTATTCAATCAGCTATTTTATCATCATCTACCTGCTGGGTGGTTTCTATCCCGAGTTGGTAAAGACCGAGGGCGGGAATGCTCGCTTGAGCGACTTCATTCTCTACAATCTCATCTTCCTGGTGCTGCTGATTATCTTGAGCAACCTCTTGCCCAACGATTTCACTCCAGTGCTCTTCTTGATGGGATATCTGCCATGGATGGCCTATCGGGGCACCGATCACCTGTTCCTCAGCAAGGAAAAGGTGGGCAAGTTTGTCCTGATTTCCTCGGCTCTGCTGCTGGGCTTGCCTCAGTTGCTCAAAGCCATTCTCGACTTGTTTATCATCAAGTAAAGTTACAGTTTTATGGCATCTAACAACAATCACAATACCATCAATGTCAAGAACCGCAAGGCGACGTTCGACTACGAGATCATCGAGACGTTTACCGCCGGCATTGTGCTCACCGGTACCGAAATCAAATCTATCCGACAAGGCAAGTGCGGCTTGACAGATACCTATTGCATGGTGATTAATGGTGAAATCTGGGTCAAGAACATGTACATTGCCGAGTACAGCTACGGCTCCTACAACAATCACACGACCCATCGCGACCGCAAGCTCCTGTTGAACCGCAAGGAAATACGTCGCATTGCCCGCGATACCCAGCAACCCGGTATTGCCATCGTGCCCTTGCGACTGTTTATCAACGAGCGCGGCCTGGCCAAGATCGTCATTGCCCTGGGGCGAGGCAAGCGCCAGTTCGACAAGCGCCAGTCCATCAAGGAGCGTGAGGACAAGCGGTCCATCGATCGCATGTTCAAGCGCTAGAGTTCAAGAGATAACAATCTGTCGGGGCACTCCGGCAGTGGAACAATCGCAAATCAGGCGGCCCGAACCGGGTCGCCTGATTGAGTACTTTATCGCGGATTGTGTTTATCCCAGGAAGCCCAGGAGGACACCGGCGGCAACTGCCGAGCCGATCACGCCGGCCACGTTGGGACCCATGGCGTGCATGAGCAGGTAGTTGCTGGGATCGGCCTTGAGGCCCTGGTCGTTGCTGATGCGGGCAGCCATAGGAACGGCCGACACACCTGCATTACCAATCAGCGGGTTCAGCTTCTTGCTCTTCGGCAAGATGAGGTTGAAGATCTTCACAAACAGCACACCCGAGCAGGTGGCGATGACAAACGCACAGAAACCGAGGAAGAAGATGAAGATCGTCTCCTTGGTCAGGAACTGCGACGCCTGGGTCGAGGCACCCACGGTCATACCCAGCAGGATGGTGACAATGTCGGTCATGGCATTGCTGGCGGTGTGGGCAAGACGCTTGGTCACGCCGCTTTCACGCAGCAGGTTGCCGAAGAACAGCATACCCAGCAGGGGAATTGCCGAAGGAACGACAAAGCAGGTCAACAGCAGGCCGAAAATCGGGAAGATGATCTTCTCCAGCTGGCTCACCTTGCGGGCGGGTTTCATGCGCATCTTGCGCTCCTTCTCGGTCGTCAGCAGGCGCATGATGGGCGGTTGGATTACCGGCACGAGCGCCATGTAGCTGTAGGCACTCACGGCAATGGCACCCATCAGGTTGGGAGCGAGTTTTGATGACAGGAAGATTGCAGTGGGGCCGTCAGCACCGCCGATGATGGCGATGGCACCGGCCTGGTCGGGCATGAAGTCCAGGGCAAGAGCAATCATGTAGGCACCAAAGATACCGAACTGGGCAGCAGCACCCACAAGCATCAACTTGGGATTGGCAAGCAAAGCGCTGAAGTCGGTCATCGCACCGATGCCCAAGAAGATTAATGGTGGATACCAGCCGTTGCGCACACCTTGATATAGGATGTTGAGCACCGAACCGTCCTCATAGATGCCGATCTCGTTGCCTGGCTGGAAAGGAATGTTACCAATCAGGATACCGAAGCCAATGGGCACGAGCAGCATGGGCTCAAAATCATGCTTGATGGCGAGGTAGATGAAGAACAGACCCACCAAGATCATGATCAGGTTAGTGTAGTCAAAGTTGTAGAATCCGGTAAAGTGCCAGAAGTCCAACAACTTAGTGAACAGGAAATTGTCAAGCAGTACCATGGATCTTAAGAGTTTTTAGTTCTTAGTTTTCAGTTTTTAGTTGTAACTACAATTTCTATCGTCTAAAATCCCTTAGGCAAGAGAGTTTTTTGCTTAAAACTTACAACTTAAAACTTACAACTTACAACTTGATTTATCCGATTACCATGATTGTGTTACCCTCGAGTACCGAATCCTCCTTCGATACCTCGATGCTCTTGACGGTGCCGTCAACACCGGCATGAATCTCGTTGCCCATCTTCATGGCCTCGAGGATGCATACCACGTCGTCGGCTTTCACTTGCTGGCCAACCTTGACAAAGATGTCCTTGATTACGCCGGGAAGCGGCGACTCGATCACGTGACCTCCAGCGGCGGGAGCGGCCTTGCGTGCTGCGGGCTTAGGAGCGGTTGCGGGTGCATCGCTCACGGCAACGCGCTTCACTGCGGGAGCAGCCTTGGGCTGTTCGGGAAGCTCAACGTCATAGGCCACACCGTTCAGTTGAATGTGGGCGATGTTGCCTTCAATGCTATCGA
>Ga0310694_10003459_pt1 | contig 15517 bp, 16 predicted proteins | sample 174DNAGHGhighgp2_FD_203884 | JGI IMG/M metagenome (GOLD analysis project Ga0310694, IMG submission 203884) | Sheep rumen microbial communities from Palmerston North, Manawatu-Wanganui, New Zealand - 1742 DNA GHGhigh gp2 (v2) (version 2) | ecosystem: Host-associated > Mammals > Digestive system... | reverse complement strand
CTATAGTTACTCCTCAATGACTTCTATGGCATCATCTGCACTGTATTGTTCACCGGTTCCCCATTCATTGACTGATACAAATACATTGTAGGCGGGAAGCGACTCGTTCTGCTCAAGTGCAACCTTGGCGAACTTGTCAGCATATTTCAGAATCTCCTGAATCAGATCTTCCTGACTATCGTACTCTACATATACGGGTTTTGAAGGTTTGGACGATTCGTCATAATGACAAAACGACTTCTCAAATTCCTCACTGTACTGATCAATGAAACCATCCCATAGATTATCGCCTTCCTCATCCTCCAAGCTGAGTTCTACGCTGAGGTCAAGGATTTCATCTTCATTGTCATCGTAGTTGTAATCCGGATTATCGAAGTACTCTATTTCAAGTCGTACGTCTTCTAATTCTGTATAATTCATAAATAATGGATTTATTGTTCCACAATGAGTCTATGCAGTTCCTGGGGCAAGCGCTTCTTGTAATAGTCAGCTTTTTTGGCAGGAACGCAGATGGCCTTCAAGGCTGTGCAGCCTTCGAAGGCGGTCGGATATCCCCAATCGCCATTTTTGAATTTCCCGATGCCTGCAGGAAGTATAACACTTTCAAGTGATGTACAGTTTTTAAACACCTCCGTATCAATATATTTTGGTTTTGCCTTGATCTCAACTGTCTTCAAATCAGTACATCCCTCGAATGCACTCCTAAAGATATTGGTCACCGATTCTGGGATGACAATGTTAGTCACGCCAACACAATCTTTAAAGGCACCTATGTCGCCAAGTATATCACTATCACTTCCAATTACTGTTACCGATTCAGGGAAGGTGATGTCCGATGGTGCAGTACCTCCGAAAAAGGCATCTCCACTAATTTTCGTGACTGTATCGGGTATTACGGTGTTTCTGCATCCAAGAATCAGTGAATTTGACGCAGTTTCGATAATCGCATTGCAGTTATTACGCGAGTCGTAAACCGGATTACTTTCAGAAACAACAATACTGACTAAGTTCTTGCAACCTCTGAATGCGCCAAAAGCTTCCCTGCCAATTTTGGTTACCGAACTGGAGATGACGAGACTTGTCAGCCCCACGCAGTCTTGAAAAGCATCTACACCTATCGTCGTCACAGAGTTGGGAATGTCGATGCTTTTAAGACTTGTGCATCCAACGAATGCATGATATTCGATTTCCGTCACCGAGTCAGGAATGACGACGCTTGTCAATTCCTCCGCTTCCTTGAAAGCACCTCCCTCAATTACGGTCGTTCCCTCGGGAATGATTCCCACTCCGTCTTTGATTTCATATTTTGCCATAAGTCAGTAGACGATTACCTATACATCGTGAGGTTTTAAGTTATTGTTTCTGTTTTACATGGCAAAGATAGATAATTAATTGCAAAAAATCGTTACCCCCCCATTAATTAATGTTAATCAATAGAAAATAGACTCTGTTTATTGAATTTTTCATTAGAAATGACTATATTTGCAGTTACAAACATAAATATGACTGACATGGAACAAAAAAATAAGGAAGTGAGGGAGGCTGAAATCAGAGTCGAGATAGCTAAGCTGGATGCTTACGTAAAAGAGATGAATGCCAAGGGCGACCTGACAGATGTGGAGGAGAAAGAGGTCTGGAGTGCTATGCAGAAAACCAACAAGTATCTGAGAGCCATCGGAGCCCCCGAGTCGGAAATGTATGACATATAAAAGCAAAGCATCAATGTTGAGGGCTTAAATGATGTTAAATGCATATACAATAGAATAAAAAAACATCCAAATATTTGATTTTGTTTCCAAAAATCACTATATTTGCAGAGTTTTAGAAACAAAACGTGCAAGAATGGACTTTTTGACATTCAAGGAACGGATGTACCCGATGGGGTGTTTCAACATCAATCAGGTGCTGTTATGGGAGAAGGATTTCGACCGTAATAACCTGACGCGATGGTGCCGTAGAGGATTGCTGGTTAAGTTGAGGAATCAGTATTATGCCTTTCCAGAGTATCGGCAGGTACCAGACTTCTCCCGTTATGTAGCCAATCGCATCTATGCCCCTTCGTATATCAGTCTGCATAGTGCTTTGTCGTTCTACGGCATGATACCAGAAGAGGTGGTTCAACTGACGAGCGTGACAACCCTGAAGACCGCTCGCTTTGAGAATGACTTTGGAACTTTCCATTATCAGAACGTGAAGACACCGTTCTACTTCGGTTTTGAAATCAAGACGATGCAAAGTGGGCGAGGGCTGTTGTTTGCCACTCCAGAGAAGGCTCTGCTCGATTTGCTATACCTGAATCCCTATTATAAGACGGAACAGGATATGGAGGAACTGCGCCTGGATGATGATTATATGCAGAACGAACTGAACATAGAACGTTTGAACGGTTACCTCTCGAAGATAGAGAGCAAGACGCTGGAACAGAAAGTAAAACGCTTAATGAAGGTTTATGAACTATGATAGATATTGAATACATACGCAGTTTCTTCCCGCCTACGATAGCCCGCGAGAGCCGCTTCGACCGCTATATGCTGAAGGAGTATCTGCAACTGCTGATACTCGACCATCTGGCTACGACACCCTATATTAACAAGGTGTCATTCATTGGTGGTACGAATCTTCGACTTATTCAGGGAATAGACCGATTCTCTGAAGACCTGGACTTCGACTGCAAGGAATTGAGCGAAGCCGAGTTTATAGCGATGACGGATAGCGTAGTAACCTATTTGCGTCAGAATAATATCAATGTGGAAACGCGCGACAAGCCTAATCCTAAACTGACGGCGTTTAGGCGTAGTCTCTATTTCCCTGAGATGCTTTTCGACTTGGGACTGACGGGTCACAAGGAAGAACGTCTTCTGCTAAAAGTGGAAGCACAGGATCAAGGTGTTCCATATCAGCCTGTCGTCGCGAATATCAACAGAATGGGATTCTTCTTTGGTGTTCAGGTACCGCCGATAGATGTGCTATGTGCGATGAAGTTCGCTGCCATCTTAGCCCGTCAGAAAGGACGTGACTTCTATGATGCCATCTTCCTGCTGTCGAAGACCAAACCGAATCTGGAATTCCTGTCTGCCAGAGCAGGCATATCTACCATTGATGAACTGAAAACAGCCATTGTTGAACGGCTGAAGGAAATTGATCTGAACCATAAGAAGCGTGATTTCTCTCATCTAGTATTCAATGAACAGAACGCAGAGAGAATCTTACAGTTCCCTGATGTCGTAGCAACGTTATAATATATACGGTCTAAAAATAAATTAACAAATATGTACAGCGGAATACGTCTTTTTAAAACAGCTTTTATGAACACGCGACGACAGATTTGCGTGTCTGGTATTTTCCTGGTAGCAATAACCTGTGTGCTAACAGTCATCCTGTATCTGGCAGAAAGCCGGGTGGATCCCAACTTCAGTTTCTGGGATGCTTTTATCTGGCCATACGAGAAATATCTGGGTGACCCAGGTAAAGTCGTCGACGACCCCTTGATGTCACCGATTGGCAAACTAATCGGAACGTTAGTGGGTATCTTGGGGGTGGCAATCTTTGCCGTACCCGCCGGTCTCATTGGTTCCGGACTAACGGATGCGATGGACGAGGAAAAGCGCGAAGACGAACTGAATGGCTTTCGCCGCCGTATGCAGAAGGCCTTCCGTCGCTCAGCCAACAAAGGATTGCGCGAGTATCTGAACGCGTTGCCTGACGGTGGCGGTGATGCCATGAAAGCGCTGAACATCGTGCCGCAACGCATCAAGGTGGCCAAGATGCAGACCCGCCAGGGGATGGATATGGATGACATCATCGATACCTGCAACAAGTTCGACGAGTTCCGGCTGAAGAACCTTGCCGATGCCCATAGCGACGAGGATGATGCCGAGGACCGCTTTGTCATCGAGCATTTCCCACTGAACCGCAGTTATGGTTGCTTTGTTAACCGAGGCTCTAAGGTGACAATTGTCTGCACCGGCAGTTTCGATGAGGTAGGTATGGGCTGGTTCACCTACTATCTGGCCAAGATGGGTGGTTTCAACTATCTCAGCAAGGAGTTGGAAGTCGATACCGACGAACTGGACTCGTTCTACAACCTCTCTGAAAAGCCGCTCTACGACAAGAAACCACTTTCGGCATACGATGAGAAAAAAGACAAGGAGGCTGTCGAGATATTGAATGAGAAGCAGGTGCGCCGCGATGACTTCCTTGCCGATCTGCGAAGCGCTATTTCCTCCCCTTCGGGGGGAGGCCAGCAGGGGACTTCATGGGTCATCCTCATAACGGAACACCTGAAGACGAAGGAGAACCAGACCGACTTCCATTTTGCCTATTCGCAGAAAGGAGGAAAAGATGCAACCATCAATGACATGGAGGCCTATCAGCATCTCTTCGAACAGTTCGATGCTGCCATGAAGACCGACTTCGGCTTAGACAGCGTCATTGCTTCACCACGCTATCCGTTGTTGAAGAAGAACCTAGGCTATACCATCCGCAAGGACATAGCCGAAGTGAACGTCTTCGTACTCCGTCCGTCATCAGAACTGGTGAACTTCAACGACCGCAAGTTGGCCATAGCCTATCGTATGGCTTCGGTCATCAGCCAGCAGTTAGACGGCGGTCGAGGCATACAGCCCGACGATGTAAAAGACTTCAAAGAGACAGGATTTGGATACGCTCAAGATTGAAAATTGAAGATTAAAGATTGAACAATGGAACTGCTTAAACAACTCTACTGTATTCATTCCCCTTTTTACAAGGAATGGCCGATGATATGCTTCATCCGTGAGTATATCCGTCAGCATGTGCCCGAGGCAGAGGTGCAGATGGACAGCTGGGGCAATCTTTATATCAGGAAGTGTGCCGATTCTTCACTCTTCACTCTTCACTCTTCACTTCCTACTGGTTATCCTACGCTCGCTTGTCATCTTGATCAGGTTCAGGGACTGCATAGCGAAGACTTCTGTGTCAAGGAGGAGAATGGCACACTCTACGGCTGGAGCGAAAAGAATCAGCAGCGCGAGGGCTTAGGTGCCGACGATAAGAATGGCATCTGGGTATGCCTGCGCTGCTTGGAGGACTGTCCCCGTCTGAAGGTCTTTATGGCTGTGGGCGAGGAGAAAGGCTGCATTGGCAGCAGTCGTGCTGATATGTCGTTTTTCAGCGACAGCCTCTATGTATTGGAACCTGATTGCAAAGGCGGCCAAGAGGTACATACCAACCTGAAAGGCGTTCCCTGTGCAAGTGACGAGTTTATCAAAGCATTGCAATTGGAGACCAATGACTTTACGCATACAGATGGCAAAGGTAGCGACATCTTTGCTTTAACATTGAATGGTATCGGTGTGAGTTGTGCCAACATCCCCGCAGGCTATCATCACCCTCATAAGGACGATGAATATACCGTCATCACAGAATTAGAGCACACTCTGGCATTCATCCGCCATTTCATCACGACGGAGCATCATCGCTTCCCACACATCTTCAAGACCTACACCCAGCAGATGATAGAATCAGAATCTAAACAATAAAACCAATAAGAATATGAAAGGACTATCAAAATCACGTTACACCGCTTTCTGCCAGTGCCCCAAACTGCTCTGGCTGAAGATCTATAAGCCTGAGGAGGCTCCCGTCGATGAGAGCTTGCAGGCACGTTTCGAACAAGGTAATAAGGTTGGCGACCTGGCCATGCAGCTCTTTGGCGACTACAAAGAGGCCAATGCCAAGAAGGCTGACGGCAGTCTTGACCTTGGTAAGATGGTGGAACAGACCCGTCAGTGGATGCAGGAAGGCGTTGACAACATCTGCGAGGCATCATTTGCATTAGAAGGTCACTACTGTGCTGTCGATATCCTGCGTAAGAACGGCGACGGATGGGATATCTACGAGGTGAAGAGCAGCACCTATAAGGGCGAGAAAGAAGATACGCCCAAACACCTGTTGGTCTATACCCGCGACATTGCCTATCAGAAATGGGTGCTCACCCAGTGTGGCGTGAAGGTGAACGGCTGCTATTTGGTCCGACTCAACAAGTTTTATGTGCGAGGTAAAGAACTCGACATCCAACAGTTGTTCCACATTAAGAACATGGATGAACTGGTCGCTAACGAATATCTGAAAGTAGAGGCCAACGTAGCCCTTGCCCAGAAGGTGCTGAGTGGCGACGAGCCTGATGAACCTATTGATATGCATTGTCATGAGCCTTATGCTTGTGGCTTCTTTGGCTACTGCACGAAGGGAATGGGAACGCCCAACGTTTTCAACCTCTATCGCATGAGTTTCAAGAAGAAGTGCGAGTTGTACAATCAGGGTAAGATTAACTTCGAGGATCTGGTGGATGAAAAACTCAATGAGATACAAACGCTTCAAGTAGCTACCTATTTGAACGATACGGAATTGGTGACGCCTCAGGAGATTCGTGAGTTCTTGAAGAAACTGTCTTATCCACTCTACTTCCTCGATTTCGAGACCATGCAGACGCCTGTGCCTGAATATGAGGGTACGCGTCCCTATCAGCAGATTACCTTCCAATATTCACTGCACTGGATAGAAGAAGAGGGTGGGAAACTGAAGCACAGTGAATACTTAGGTGACTCCGTTAATGATCCACGTCGCGCTCTGGCAGAACAACTTTGTCGCGAGATACCTCGTGGTGTCTGCTCTACGGCCTATAACAAAGGCTTTGAATGTGGCAGACTGCTTGAACTGGCTGAGGCTTATCCCGACTTGCGCGAACATCTGACGGATATTGCCAATCATATCATCGACTTGATAGAACCTTTCCGCAAGAAGATGGTCTATATGCCAGAAATGAACGGCTCGTTCAGTATTAAGTACGTGCTGCCCGCTTTGCAGCCTGACGATCCGGAACTGAACTACAAGAATCTCGATGGCTCCGTACACAACGGTGGTGAAGCGATGACCATCTATCCCCAGATAGCCGATATGTCGCCAAAGGATGCTGATTACGCCCGTCAGTCGCTCCTCAAATACTGCTGCCTCGACACCCTCGCTATGGTAAAGGTCTGGGAGAAACTCCGCGAAATGGCTGGGGTATAAAAAAGCCTCCCAGAAGGGAGGCTCTTTAGTTACTGGATCTTCTGCCAGAGGTTGGTGTCGATCTTTACGATGAGACTTTCTTTCACCCAACGGTAGATGATGGTCTTCACCACAGACGACTCGTTGTTGGCCAGACGGAGGTTCACAAGATCTTCCTTCGTAAACTCCTTGGGGAGCGCATCCAGATAGCGGATGTTACCCTTTGAGGCCTGCGGGCTCAGTGTGCCGTTGTGGAGGGCGTCGATCTTGTCACCATAAATCTGCAACTGATAGTGCAGACAGCGCTCAGCATACCAAATGGCGAATTTGATGGCGCGGTCTGTTTCCTGACGACCTTCGAGCAGATAGGCGATGATGCCGGCTCGGAAACCGTTGAGGGCAGCACGACGACGGAACACATCGAGTGAGTAGCGCAACGTCTGCAGATACTCTTGACGCTTTGACTCATCCCATTCCTCGATGGCCTTGTTGATGAGCGGCAAGTCCACCTCGCCCTCTTCGTCCATCAGACAGAGACACTGGCGCTTTACTTTCTCCTCATCCTCCTGACTCCACGCCTTGAATTGAGGCATACGGGCACCCACCATATCAGGCAGCACCACAGGCGTCACTCGGCTCACCAATCCACTCTCTGCATCAGCGAAGAAGGCTCTGCATTTGTTGGGTGTTCCACACATCACCATATTGTAATAGAGGGTGACTTTGCCAGAGAACGAATCCTTCGAGATGCGATGCTGACCCCAGGGCTTGTTGTCGTAGGCCAGACGGAAGAGGTCGTTTTTCTCCGTCCAGGCACCACCCTTGTTGTTTTTCAGCACCGTCTCAATCTCAGGAGCATAGGTGAAGAGATGCTTGCCTTTGGCATAGAGGGCACGTTCCAAGAAGGCCGACACACCGATGTTGGGTTCGATGATACGGATCTGGCTGCAGGGATTCTCCACCTCCTGACCGTCTTTCTTCGCCAGCGAGTATTCGATTTCCTTCTGCCATTCCACCTCGTCTTGTTTGATGATGGGATCCATCAGCAGTTCGAACTCGTTGTCTACGAACGACTTACCAGTGGCCTGAGGCGCCTCGATGTCGATGATGAAACTGGCTGAGTTCAGCTTGCCATCACGATACTTGGCCCGAATGCCTGTGGCCAACGTTCCCAGCATAGGCATCGCTGCCATCAGTGTGGCCTCACGGAACTCCTCAGGAGCGTGGTCGGACAAGTCCTGAAGGATACCAGGCAATTCGGCCTCGACAGGTGTGACAAGTGAGTCATCAGTCGGCTCGGTTCCAGCCTCGATAGCGGCTCCCAAAGTCGACAGCACCTCATTCATCTGCGAGGGAATGCCAGCAGGACGTACGCTGCTGACAGCACTCTTGATGGTCGTGATGACTTCATGATCCGCGAGTCCCCAATGGGGTAGGAGAGCGAACAGTTTTTGCTCATCGAAGTCACAGATGAAGCGCATGTAACGGCTCATGGTGTAGAGAGCCGTATTGCGCTCACCCTCAGCAGGTGCATCGCCATAACCCAGTTTCCAGAGCAGGGCCTGTACGATGTTCTCGTAAGGAATGCCCTTGTAGTTCATTGAACATTCTTGCGTCCCGTTGGTAGCAAGCGGCCTTTGGCCGAGCGGATCATTGACCATTGATTGCGACGCCACAGTCTCAGAGAGAGAACATTGACCATTATTGGCCTCCTTCTGCGCAGATGAATGGTCAATGGTCAATGGTGAATGGTCAATGGGTTCGAAGACGATGGGATCCAGCAGCTTCACATACTGCTCACTGACCATGAAACAGCAGCGGGCCAGATCCGTGACATGCGAGTCATAGCTGACACCCAGGCGACTCGCCAGCCTTTGGATGTCCTCCTCGATAGTAGAACCAGGTGTGCGCCAAGCCCAGATGTGGGTACCACCTCCAGCACTCTCGGCAAAGTACACGATACGGAACTCCTCGATGAGGTTCTCGTCCTGTACTTTCTGCCAAAGCTGCTCCGTCAGACCCTTCTCGTCGATGTCGAGGAAAAAGAGTCCTGATGGCACCGCATCTTCAGCCTTGCGCGTACCATTGTTAAAACACTCTGCAAGGGGAAGCCAAACTGGCAGTTCCTTCTTGCGATCCAAATTTTTGTTCTGCTTCACATCCTGAAGGATTTCCTCCACGTGATTCTCCGCCAGCAGTTGACGGTAAGCAGCCATGCTCGCCTGGCGAGGCTTGCCGCTAAATGAATTTGCAACGCTTATCATACTCTTTCGGTATTTTAGCGCTGCAAATTTCGGGAGGGAGGTTGCACCTTCCAAGTGGGATTATTTCACTAAAGTGCAACTACTTCTTAGGATGTGCTAAGTCGTTGTATTTCTGATAGATAGTGTAAAAAGCCTTTTGCGTTTTTTTGTTTTCCTTATCCATTCCTTCCTGGATATTCTTCCTATAAGTGCCCTTATAACGTTTTGCTGTCAGCTTTTCTGCCAGATCACCGTCTGAGGAGGCACCAAAGACTGCACTTTTTTTCATTTCTCCCACTAAATGACAGAAGAAACGTGCAGTAAACTGTTTGTTGTGCGGACTCTTGCGCGTCACTTTCAGACGGTTGAAGATCGTTTCGTTCTCAATCAGCGCCTTCCACATCGCATCATAATGAGGGAGCCACGCATCATCCACTAAACTGTGGAGTTCACTGGCAGCAGACAGCACGGCCTCGCCCACAAGTTGCAGTTTGTTGTTCACCAACTGCTCATCGCCAAACTTGGTCGTGGGGTTGATCTCTCTGGCGATTTCTGCCAAAGCGGCGAGATGGAAGATGAAGTGGCGCAGGGCATCATCGCTGAGGTGGGCATCTAAGAATTCCTCTTCGAAAGTCTCATAGTCGGTGGTGTACTTGGCAAACAATCCGCCTGGCACTTGGCCCAGTTCCATGCGTTCCTTGGTGCGTTCTGCCATCATGATTTCCTTCCATGAATTGTCGTCGCTCACCACTTTGAGTGTCTCTCGACGGTCATTCCAATAGTCCCACCATTCACTGCTCTCGCGCACACGTACCAGAACCTTATTAAATAGCTGGGCCATCGCCTTACTGTTTGTACAGTTCTGCTGCATGAAACTCACCACCAGACTTGGCAGTAGCATGAGTAGCAACAGCCAGATCAGCATCATCTGCAAGCTCTCATTCATTTTGATGTTGAGCTCGTCCATCGCCTGACGCATCTCCTTCAGCTGATTGGTGGTCTCTTCCTGATTCATGGTGTCGCCTTCGGTGTTCAGGTTCTGAATGATCGAGGCCACCATCATCAAATCGTTGGGATTCAGGTGTTGGGCGCAGACAGCAATGATATGTTGCATGGGGGATACCTTCTGTTGGATGGCCTTCTGCTGTTCTGGTGACATCGCGAATTGTTGCGCCAACATCTGGATGAGCAGGTCGAAGAAGGAGGATTGCTGCTTCTTATCCGGCTTCTCGCCCAGCAGTCTTTCTATCAATGTCATCACCGACTGGCGGATGCTGGTGTTCGAAACGGTCTTGGTGATGCGTTCGAGATACTCTGAGAAGAGGAAGGCGGTCGGTATCTTGTTCAGTTCCATCAGCGCCATCACCGTCTTCTGCATACGCATCAGGGCGGCATAGATCTCCGCCTCGATGCAGGTGTCCATATTGTCGTTTAGTTCCTGTGCCAGACATTCTAGCCTTTGTGTGGCTACTTCCCAATGACGGCATAACTGGGCTGTCAGTTGCTCAGCTTGCTCATCGTCTACGATTTTCTTTATTTCTTCTGTCGTCATATCTCTTGGTTTTCGTTCTTTCGGTCACGTGGTCACAGCTGTGACCATGTGACCTTTTTGTCTTGTTGGTAATTGCTTGTGCTTTATAAATATTTGTGTATCAGTATATTATGTCGTTTTCTTGTCGTTTTTGCCTCCTCTGTGGTCACATGGTCACAACTGTGACCGTGACCGTCTTTTAGCGGACATTAGGCCTCGCAGGTGTAAGCATTAAGGCTTGCAGGGGAAAAGCCTAAGGGTAACAGGGAGAAAGGCCGTACCTAACCATCGCTCGCCTATACCCAAACGATTATGCGCCTATACGCAAACAACTGTTCGACTATACTCAATTTCAATCGTCTCAATTGATAGTGATACTCTTACAACCCTCTGCCATCGTACATCATCCATCATACTTCGGTATAAATATGCTCCTTACCACGTGGCGTTTTCAGCAGTTTTGGATTGTCGCCCTTGGTCCACTCGTTCAGTTGTTTGCGGGCAGAATAGAGCGTCAGTCCTGAGGCCCGTGAGAAGATGCCTGCGGTGATATAGCCATGATATTTCTGGATGCACTCCCGCATTACCTGCTCTAATTTCTCCTTGTCGGCGAGAATGGCCTTTGTGTCAGGGTTCTGGTAACGTCGGAATCCGTCGAGCCACTTGTTGATGGCCTTGTCCCAGAGTTTTCCTGGGTTATACTCCACGCCTTCGAGCTTCACATCGCGGTCTTTCACCTGGTCAGGATCAGTCACTTGTTTAGTCAGTGACAACTTGGGCGCAAACGTGCCGATGGGCGTCTCAATGCGATAGCCCTCTGCCAGATACCTGCCAGCCACCCGGATAAACGCCTCGAAAGCCCGACTCAGCTCGCCATAACGCAGGGCATTGTACCGTTCGCACTGGTCCTCCAACTGTCTCATTGTCAGTTTCTGTCCGCTTTTCGGACGGACATACACCAAGTTCTTCCCGTCCTCGCCCTTCACTGGCGTCGGGTGAACCTCATACCACATTCCACTATTCTTTCTTGGCATATTCGTTTAATTATGCCGCAAAATTACAAAATTTGGTACAGAAAATCGAAAGAAACTCGAATAAATGTACGTGAATTAATAACTTTTGAGGATTCTTACTTCTTATCTGCGGGCAGCTCCACAATGAGGCTGTGCAGTTCCTCTGGCAGGCGTTTCTTGTAGTAATCGGCCTTCTTGGCTGGAACGTTGATGGTCTTCAGGGCTGAGCAACCCTTGAAAGCTTCCTTGCCAATCTTCTTAATACCAGCGGGGAACTCTATAGTTTTTAAAGCGGCACAGTCACGGAATGCGTTATCTTCTATCTTGGCAACAGGACCCTTGATAACTACAGATTTCAGGCTGTTGCAAGCTTCGAAGACATAACGACCAATTTCAATTACACTCGATGGGATTGTTATCTTTTCTATCCCAGAATGGTCAAAATCGCAGATGTTGGTCAACGATTCTGGCAAGGTAATCGTTTTAAGGCTCGTGCAGTTACTGAATCTGCATTTCTTTAAATCTGTAATAGAATTGGGCAGTTCGACAGTATGTAAGTTAGCGCAACTGGAGAATGGCGACATTCCTATTTCTGTTATGGAATCAGGAATGCTAATTGAAAGCAAATCATTACAATTACAAAATGCATAATCAACTATCTTGGTTGTTCCTTCGGGAATGATTCCGACGCCATCCTTTACTTCATATTTGGGGAATTGGCCATCTTGCCAGAAACCTGGGAATGTTTCTAATTCCTCAAACCATAGGAACATGTACTCATTCAACTCTACATTAACCTGGAAAATGGAAAAGTCTTCAAAGCGGTTGCGGTTCTTTAATGACTTCGCGATACACCAGGGAATCAACAGGATGAAAGTGGCATCCCATCCATGAAAACGCTCAAGGAACGATTTCCCTTCTTTCTGTGCTGATGTGTATTTCTCAACATAAGCATTTATCTCCTCCTGAGGGAAATCCATCTGGAGTGTCTTCTCCATTTCTTCCTTATTGGGATGATTTTCGACGTATTTATTTAGGCTCTCTATGTACAGTTTGCCCAATTCGTCTTCTTCATCATCCGCAAACGGTTCGTAATTGTATGTCTCTCGATTGACATCTTCGTATTCATCACGCTCGGCAGGACTTGCTGACCTTTGATCCTTTGCATTGTAGTCGAACATGACGTTCAAGGAAAAAGCATATTCAGTTAGTTTCATATCAATACTGACGATTGCCTGTACATCGCGAGGTTTTAAGTTATTGTTTCAAGTTTTATGGCACAAAGATAGGGATTTCATTGCAAAAAAACGTTGCGATCCCCTTAATTAATGTTAATTAGAGAAAATCGGCTCTGATTTTTGAATTATTTCGCGAAAGTGTCTATATTATGCACAACATTTAAATTCAAAAGATAAAATCAAAATAGATAGTGACGATGAGAGATGCTTTTTTTCATTTGAAAGAGTGGTATATGACTACTGAACGTCCTGAGGATTTCAAACTGGTACGCGACTATGTGGTGGAACACGCAAAAACTGGAGGATCGCCTGATTTCTAATTATTATTGACCAGAATCCACTCTTTGAAGAACGGGTCTTCTAACTCATAATGGTCAGAGTAGATGACGTAGCCATCCTTTTGCAGGCGCTTCAAAGCACTGTAGATGGTACTTGTGCGATATTCACCAGACTGCAACGGCTTCTCTGATACCAAACGCTGAAGAATCCATTTGTTTGTGCGATTGAAGTTCATCCACAGACGCTCATAATCCAGGCCATGCGTCGTCACAATATGGTCGATTGCCTTTTGCATCGGGTCTGTTGTTGCAGGCTGAAGTACTCCAATCTGCCACACGTTAGCGGCCAACTGCTGGGTATAATAAGGATGGCAACTCGTATAGTCAAGAATCCTGTCTGCCAATTCTGCATGGCTCTCCGCATAACATCCTGCCAAACGGTCCGACAAATATTGATGGAAATCGTCACGAGGCAGTTTGGCCAGACGCATCAATTCGCCAAAATGGTAAAACGGTGATTTCTTATTCTCAAAGATATCCGTCATCATGCTCTCCTGGCTTCCGAGAAGGATATAGTTGATGTTCTTCTGCTTCTGCATGATGGAGCGCAACTGCTTGTCAAGTTTGGGAGCCAAATCGCGGATTTCCTGGAACTCATCAAGCACCACAATCATTCGGTCCTGTTCCGAGTGTGCTTTCTCTATCAGGGTCAGCACATCTTCGATGAGCATCACACCGTCGACTCCGGGCTGGAACGATACGTCGATAGAACCTGTCAAGGGGTTGGTCGATATCATTGGTATCACACGGAAGTGGGTTATCAGATGCCGCACGCGCTCCAAGGGATGCACCTTAAAGAACTCTTTCAGCAGTTTGGCTGACAGATCGGATATTGAGGTGGCCTGTTGCAAGTTCACTGTGATATGCTTACGGCCAGTTTGTTTCACGGCTTTAGCTACCACGCTGCTCTTGCCAAAACGACGCGGACTGATTAATACCAAGTGGTTGGCACTTTTCACGAACTGCTCTATATAAGCAACCTCCTCCACTCTGTCAGTGAAGTAGTCTTCCTCTACGATAGTGCCGAATTTAAAAGGATTCTCCATATTACGCATTTTTTCGTTACGAATTTTTTCGTAGTCGCTGCAAAGATAGATAATTTTTTCTTAACTTCCAAATCTTTCGGCACAAAAACTGGAGGTTAGATAAAAAAAGTTGCTCTGATTTTTGAATTTTTTCGCAAAAGTGTCTATATTATGCCCGTCAAACATTTAAAATTCAAAAGATATGGCTACAACAATTAAAACCAGTTCCAAGAACTACTTCAACAAAATCCAGAAGTACCTTACCAATAAAAGAGTCTTCTTTACCCCATCATATAACGATGGAGTCTATGCCTTCACCATTTTCGACTTATCTAGTGTCGAGACCACCTCTCTCCTTAACAAAATGACCAAACACTTTCACCTCTCACTTAAACAGCAAGAGCCTCATTCCCGAGCAGAGCTCGCCTACCCGTCGCCTTTGGCTCTCGCTGCCTAATATGCATTATGACAATTATTGAAACAGTTATTTACATTGTGTGTTGGAGTACTATGATTGGTATCTTCAATTATCTTGAAAGCAAATAAATCCTCCGCAAACAACAGCCCGCCGAACTATCAATTGCTCGGCGGGCTGTTTGATTGATCATCGAGGATTCTTACTTCTTCTTGGCCTACGGACATGCAGCTCCACAGAAATCATTGTTGTATGATGAGTGCCTTGATAGACCCACTTCACCTCCGCCAATTTCTGTAACTGAATCGGGAATGGTTATGCTTGTAAGTCCTGTACACCCTTGGAATGCACCACTGCCAATACTTGTTACAGAATTGGGTATTTCTATTTGCTTGAGTTCTGTACAATTGCGAAATGCGTTGTCAGCTATAGCTTTTGTTCTTTTCGAAATGACGCAAACTCCGTCCTTGATTTCATATTTTGCCATAAGCCAGTAGACGATTACCTGTACATCGTGAGGTTTTAAGTTATTGTTTCTGTTATACTCGACAAAGATAGTTACTAAAGTTTCGCAAGTGATGGCGCACCTGCATAATTTAACATAAAATAGGAATAAAAAAGGCCTCGATGTTTGGTTAACTCACTGAAAATGAGTAATTTTACAATCGCCAAAAAGTAAAATTCA
>Ga0310694_10003457_pt1 | contig 15522 bp, 8 predicted proteins | sample 174DNAGHGhighgp2_FD_203884 | JGI IMG/M metagenome (GOLD analysis project Ga0310694, IMG submission 203884) | Sheep rumen microbial communities from Palmerston North, Manawatu-Wanganui, New Zealand - 1742 DNA GHGhigh gp2 (v2) (version 2) | ecosystem: Host-associated > Mammals > Digestive system >... | reverse complement strand
AAGGACGGTATCGACATGGACGAACTTATCCTGGATCTCATCGACTACGGAGTTGAGGATGAGTTTGACGAGGACGAGGAAGAAGGCACACTCACCATCTACGGCGACCCGAAGAGCTACGGAGCTATCCAGAAACATCTGGAGGAGCAGGGCTTCGAGGATGTCGGCGGTGAGTTCACCTATATCCCCAATGACCTCAAGGATGTGACGCCTGAACAGCGCGAGAGCATCGAGAAGATGATTGAGCGTCTGGAGGAATTCGATGACGTACAGACCGTCTATACGAACATGAAGCCCGAGGAATAATCCCCGGCCCTCCCGCCTCTAAAGAGGCTGTGACATAAATACCAAATAGATTTGATAGCTTGTGCCACAGCCTCTTTTTTGTTTCCAAACAGTCAATCACTCAACTTTCAGAAGTAGTTAAGAATTCAGAAGTTAAAGAAGTTAAGCCAAAAGAAAAATCAGCCGCAAAAGTAATGGCTTAACTACAGCCCGTAGGGCAAGCGAAGCGATAACTACTTAACTTCATAACTTCCAGAGAAGTTGAGCCCAGTTAACCTTAATTAAATTACTAGCCTTATGAACCGCATACTAACCACATTCTGCCTTTGTTTCGTAATCACCGTTGTAACCCTTGCCCAGGGCTATAAGGACGTCACCGGACAGTATATCAAGAACCCGAATCTGGAGTCAGAGGAGGGGTGGACCTATTCGCGCGTCAACACTAGTGGCGAGACGCTGACCTGGTCCGCCGTGTCCAAGAGCTACTCCGGTTCGTTCGTCAGCGAGATATATGCAGGTGACGAGCAGAAGTACAAGACTTACGAGGTGTGGCAGAAAATCACATTGCCCCGCGGCACGTACCACCTCTTCGGACGTGCTTTCCATCGCGATGCGAGCAAAGTGATTATGTATGCGCGCCAGGCTGGAGTGCGCGATTCGGTCAAGGTGGCATCTGTGGCCCGACAGTTTGAGACCAACCCCAACAGTCTGGACGAGGCTTCCAAGTCGTTCAATGCGAACATGTATCTGAACGACCTGGCTTTCACCGTAGAACAGGAGCAGGCAGAGGTGACAATAGGCTACGAAGGTGCTTTTACGGGCGGAGGCCAGTGGTTTGCTTTAGGACGTTTCACCCTTTATCAGGTTCAGGATGAGGTGAGTGCAGTCTATCCTGTGGATGTGACTCCCTCGCTCACACGTTCCTATTATGATTATACAGGTCTTACGGGCTCTTACCGCAAGGCCGACTGCTATATTCATGAGAAATATTCTCAGTCAAACTTCGGCACTGGCGCACTTGTAACCCAGACTTTCAAGGGGCTGGAGAAAGGCTTTTATCAGGTTGTCATTCAGGCACATCTCTGTCAGGCAAACGGCGTGGGTTCGATGCCTTCGAAGCAGCCGTTCGTCATCGCAGGCAAGGTTCGCGAATACTTTGATGCCGAGTCGAGAAACTCTGTCGCCAATGTAGTGGAATATACCCTTTCTGACGTTGAGGTGACAACCGGATCGATGCGCGTTGGTATTTATAACCAGGCCGTTGGCGCCAACTGGGTTCTCTTCAATGTCAAGAGCGTGAAATATCTGGGCTCGGAGCTCGCTTCGTCCAAAGTGACCCTCAGCCGCAGCGAGCAGTTCACTCTTGGCAGTGTTCTTCGGGCTGACGTGGAGACAGATATCCCCCTGCGAGCCGGACAGTTGAACAGCATCTCCCTGCCGTTCACGCTGACTGCCGCCCAGACGGCTTCCACATTCACCCACGTCTATACTCTCGCAGGCGTTGAGGCCGGAGCGGGCGGAGCTCTTACGGGAACCCTTATTTCAGCCGACAGCATCGAGTGTGGCCGCGCCTATTTCGTAGAGGTCGGCGAGGACAAGCTCTTCTCTGCCACCGACGTGTTCCTGCAGACCGCAGCTCCCGTGGAGCTGAACACCATCTGGGGAGAGACGTCCGTGGGCGGTCGCTACGGTCTGACAAACTTACACGACACCTACACTTTGGGCGACGACGGAAAGCTCCATTATGTGGCAGACCAGACCGATGTTCCGGGATTCATAGCCACCGTGACCCTTCCCGCCTCAATGAACGCCTCGCATCAGCCGATAACCCTGGCACCCGTGGATTTCGCAAATGTCCGTTTCACAGCCAACCTTGAGAACATTCAGGCCCGACATTTCATCAACGACAACACATACACCGCTTCCTCGGCCTCAGTCGTGGATTCTTACAATGTGTCACCTCCCGACCGTCGCGACCAGCCCTGTGGCGTGAATATCCCTGTGCCTTCGACCTCGGCCGACAGCATCACCCTGACCATAATCGCCCTCGGCGAAGGTTCTCTCCCCCCCACGGGGGGAGTCGGAGAGGGGCTTTCAATGCCCACCTCCCAACTCGTCACAGTCTATAACCTCTATCCTCAGCAGGATTACACCTATACTGTTGAGGCTGCCGGTGAGGTCATCAGTCGTGGACAGTTCACCACTACAGGGCGTCTGCGCATGATCAAGGCCGACTCGGGAAGCAACATCCGTGACCTCGGAGGCTGGCGTACAGCCGATGGCAACCGTCTGCGCTACGGACTTATCTATCGTGGTGGCGAGCTCAACGGCGGCCACGCCATGAACGAGGCCGATTTGGATGAACTGCGCCGTCTGGGTTTCGCCGCAGAGCTGGATCTGCGCGAGGATGTGGATATCAATGACTTCGCGGTAAACGGCGTACCTCTCAGCAACGGTTCCGCTCTCGGCGCGGACGTGCCATATATCTATGAGAATCAGCACCGCTTCGGCGACGATGCCTTGCGCATCGACACCGCCTGCTGGCGCACCGCGTTCCAGTTCGTAGTCGAGAACCTGCGTGCCGGTCGCAGCGTGTTCTTCCATTGCATCTGGGGAGCCGACCGCACGGGTTGCATGGCTTTCCTCCTTGAAGGTCTGCTCGGTTTGCCCGTTGACCAACTCTATAAGGATTATGAGCTGACCACATTCTCCATTGCCGGAACTCGTCAGAAGAGTGGCATAGACAGCAAGCTGGATTATATCAACACGATGACAGGCAGCACGTTGCAACAGCGTTTCTTCAATTATCTTCTGAATGTCGCAGGCGTTCCGGGCGATGACCTCCTCTATCTCATCGAACGCATGGTTGACGGCGAAAGCAGCATAACCAAATCCGACCTGGCTCTGATGGTTTCATCCTCAGCCACTGTGCTGCAGGACATTTCTTCGCTTACCGCCATTTGCGCCAGCGGATCCCGCATTGCAGACAGCGCACACGCCACTCTGACAGACGAGCTCGGCAAGTCCGTGGATGTAGATATGCGTGTCGAGGGCCTTGCCCTGCGCTTCGCACACAGTCCGCTCAAGCCCGCCACCTCTTACACCTTTACGGTTCCCGTTGGTTCTGTGCTGAATGCAGCAGGGCAGGGGAACGCCAAGGCCCTGACCCTGTCGTTCCGCACTCCGGTTGTGTTCGATGGCGAATACTATCTCTATCTGCCCACTTTGGATCGCTTCCTTGGCCGCGGCTCTAACTATGGCACACGAGCCATCTCTGAGAGATACGGCGTTCCCGCAGCCGTAACCACCGACGTTATGGGCGTAACCACAATTCAGTATCTTGACAGCCGCCAATATCTTGGTTCAGACGGATACACAGACAAGGATGCTGGCTTCAACACCATCAACTGGAAGCTGGAGCAGGCCGACGCCGAACATCCTGACTGGATGGCCCTGCACTCGGACAACGGCTCCTATTTATATTTATATGAAGACGCACGCGCACGCGTAGAGGCTGCCACCCTGGCCGAAGCCACCCCGGTAGAATTTGTGGGTTTGGAGAGACAGAAGGCCATAGTTCAGCAGCAGCAGCAGGAGAATATCCTTCAGGCTGCACAGGCTGCCGGCATCGAGGCCGCTGATGTGAATGAACTCAACGAGATTCTTGCCGAAGGTTACGTCGAGGTCAAGATCATGGCTACAATAAAAGGTGCAAAATCCGGCAGCACCACATACTGGGTCCTGACTGAACCTACAGACCTTCAGAACGGCACTTATAATGGCTACAACGTGGGCTCTTACGGCGGTGAACTTTACAAGAAACACGGCTTTGTCAGTCAGACCGTTACCGTGAAGCAGCCCGGCCTCTACAAGCTGACACTCACGGCGTTATACCGCCAAGGCTCCGACACCCGATGCTACGAACTCGCCCAGCAGGGATATGTCCTTAGCAACGCCTACGTCACCGTGAACGACGTCTATTACGCTCAGGTGCCCGACTGGTATTCCGACTGTGCCGGCACAACCAACCCCAACAACACCGATCAGGCTCGCGCACTTATGACAGCCGGTAAATACTCTATGAGCGTCTATGCTTATATCGGCGAGGACCTGAAGGCCACAATCGCAGTAAACTGCCCGGGCTATGTATCCCCCGGCTGGTGTCTCTTCAACAACTTCGCCATGACCCTGTACCGCAGCAAAGAGGATGCCATAGAGGATGTTCAAGTTGACAAAGCGTCTGCCACTGTTTACGACCTCTCGGGCCGTAAGGTGGCCAATGGCCTCAAGAAGGGCATATATATTGTTAATGGAAATAAAGTATCAGTAACAAGATGAGAACTTACTGTTTCAGGCTCTTTTCAGGCATAGTCCTGATAGCCCTTTCTATGCTTCATTCTATGGCTCAGCCCACCGTGCGGCTCGATGCCACCAAAACGCATCAGCATATCACTGGTTTCGGCGGCTTCGTCTGTTCGCCCTCGTTCCAGTATAACCACATGTCGACGGCTGAAATCAAGAGAGTATGGGGGCAGACCAGCACCGTGGGCTGCAACATCATGCGCCTCTATATACCCATAGGGAAGAACACATGGAGTCAGTCGCTGGCCACGGCGAAACTGGCTAAGCAGATGGGACTCATCGTCTTTGCCTCTCCGTGGGGACAGCCCGCCGAATGGAAAACCAACGGCACAAGCAACGCCAAGAACGAGGACGGCACCACTGGCAGCCTGAAACGCGAGAACTGGGGCGACTATGCTCAGTATCTTGAGGATTATGTGCAGTATCTGCGTCAGAATGGCGTAGAGCTGGATGCCATCAGCATTCAGAACGAGCCCGACTGGCCTGCTTCCTATGCGGGCTGTCTTTGGTCGGCTGACGAGATAGCAGAGTTCGTAAAACTCTACGGTCCTGGCATCAGCTGCAAGGTTATGGCGCCGGAGACGCTCTCCGTGAGCGACAACTATGCCAACGCCCTGAACAAGACGGACGTGCTTGCCGGTTTCGACATCTACGGAGGTCACCAGTACGGCGGCATTCAGTCGGCCTACAAGAATCTGGCCAAGAAAGGCAAGGAGATTTGGATGACTGAATATCTTATCAACTGGAACGAGGTAGAGAACAACACCCGCAACTTCGATTTCTCCAAGGATTTCTTCAATTTCTTCCGCGCCATAAATGTCTGTATGCTGGGCGACTTCAACGCCTGGATTCACTATGCTGCCAAGCGCTATTACGGTTTCCTCGGCGACGGACAGCGAGGTGCAGGCTCATCAGGCTCAGTGACTAAACGCGGCTATATCATGGCTCATTTTGCCCGATACGCCACAGGCAAGACACGTATAGACATCGACTTCGGAACAACTCCGCTCGAGGGCTCGGCCTATATCTCAGAGTCGGGCGACACGGTGGTGGCTGTGGTAGCTAACGAGAGCGACGAGGCCACTGAGGTGACGTTAGATCTGCCCTTCTATACAGAACTGGGAGAACAGCGCATCACAGGCAAGAACCAGAATTTCAAACTCACAACCCTGACGCAGGATGCTGAGACGTGCCGCCCTGTGGTCACTATACCCGCCCAGAGCGTCGGCTCCGTGCTCTTCGTGAAGAGCCGTGACCGCCAGCCCTCTGACATGAAGGGCAGCAGCACACGTTTCGACCGCCTCGACGATATGCTGGCAACGAAGTCAGGCTTCGGCACCACCTACAAGATGAGCGGCAAGACTAAGTCCTTCGATGTGTCGAATCCTCTGATATCTTCACGCACAACCCTGAGCAGCGGCTATGTCGCACTTGATGACCGCTACACCCAGCTCGTGATGCAGATTAAGAAAGTCACCTCCACGGGCAACCTCAACGCCGGAGCCACCACTCTCACTTACGTCAACGCCAAGGGAGCTGTATCCACACATGACTACGGACGTGTTGATATGAGTCGTGCGGAGAACTTCAACCTCGTCTTCGACCTCTCTCCGCAGACTCTTGAAGACGGCTGCATTGGCCTGATATCGATGACCTGCGACAACAGTTATTCGCACCTTACCATTACATTTGGAGACGTATATCTGACTGCCGGCACACTCTCGCCCTATGCAGCAACCCTGAGCGGCAACTACGTTGAGGACGACAGTTATGTGCAGGAATTCACCACCGATGCCCGTTGCACCAGTATCGATATGTCTGCCGTGACTCAGCTGCCATCCGTCCTGCCGTGGCTCGACGGAAGCAACCGCGTTGCCTTCTTGCCTGCAGGCAGCGAAATCCAGGGCACGAATATAGTTACTGATGGCCAGTGCGCTCAGCTCGCCCTCTCAACCGAAGGCGGCGATTTCCGTCCGAAGCAGACATTCAACGCTGCATCCGCATCGCTTACCACAGCCGTCGATGGCTTCCGCCTGCTGATGATTCCGTTTGCTGCCCAAAAGCCTGAAGGTGTCCACATCTATGGCCTCACCAGTGACTTGGATATTTGCCCCATCATGGAGGAACCAGGAGATCCTATACCTGCCCACACACCCGTGCTGGTGAAAGGCTCTGGCACCGTGACCTTCACAGGCGAGGGTGAAATCTCATTCGCAAAATCACCCGTTGCCGACGTCCTGCGTGGCACATACACCTCTGTCCCGCTTTGTATCGGCGACTATGTCCTTGCAGAGCTTGACGGGCAATGGGGTTTCCGCCGCATCGAGACCGCCGCAACCCTACAGCCCTTCGACGTCTATGTCACTCTGGATTCCCAGGATTCCTTCGTACCGTTGAACCTCAGCGGCACGGGCATCAAAGAAATCACGCAACGTGAAAAACAGCAATACTTCGACCTTGGCGGCCGCAAGATTCTCAATGGCCATCGTCCGACATCCAAGAGCCTGAAGAAGGGCATCTACATTAGCCGGGGACAGAAGTTCATCTTCTGATGTTTCAACCTCCTTGACATTTAAACTACCAAATAAGTAACGTCAGCATCCATAAACTAGTGCTTGCCGACGTTTATTTGTGCCTTTGTCTGCGGACAGTGGCAACGCTAAACATACCCCCCTAAGGGATGGAAGTTTAATGGGTTTAAGAAGTTTAAGAAGTTTAAGGAGTTTAAGAGGGCATAGATAACGCTAACGTTAACGCTAACGCTAACTTCCTGTCAACTGTCAATTGTCAACTGTCAATTCCCAACTCCCTGCGGGAGTAGGTTGAGCTCCCTGCGGGCCTACGGGCGTCTCCCTGCGGGCCTAGCACCTCCTGAGCCCGCAGGGACGAGCCTCTCCCCCTTGGCTTAGACGATCTGAGACGGCCGTGTCATGAACCTGAGACGACCGTCACCTGAATCTGAGACGGCCGTGTCATGAACCTGAGACGGCTGTCACCTGAATCTGAGACGGCCGTGTCATGAACCTGAGACAGCCGTCACCTGAATCTGAGACGGCCGTCTCACGATGACGCGAAAAGATGAGTTGGAAATCAGCCCCTTGGCTTAATAACTGTAAAGCCATGTGCGAAAGGATAATATGTCTCATTTCGGACTGCATCTTGGGCTAATGTTTTTATCGTTGCAAAGGTAAGCAATTTTTCTTAAACCTGCGCAAGAGAATGCGTAAAAAATAATTAAAAAGTTCTCCATTGTTTGTTGGGCACCGTAAGAAGCTTCACAACTAATTTTGAACTTTTCCTTTTATTTTTTTGTTCATTCCAAAAAAAATCTGTTACTTTGCAGCGGCATCGTTGAGAAGTGCTGTATATCAGCGCGGAAATCTGTTGCCGAAGATGCATTAGCTTTTATTTCGCACTAAACCGAAGACGCGTAGGAAACAGAATTGGAATAGTCGATTGTAAAAGCAAAGGGAAGACCGAAGGAACGGTCACCTACCTAACACTATTAGCTATGCACACGCCTAGGCGTGGTTGCATTCTTATATGTTAGGTAGGGGTTCCAATTTCCTACGCGCACCCCTTAGGTTTAGTGCATAAGGATGGCCACGCCATTTTTGTGCCTTTTCCATTGCATTAAACGACTCATTCCTAATGGCAATATAAGGAACTTAAAGATAAAAACTATTATCGACATGGCACATAAATACGGTTTTTTACGAACGTCAAATACAAGGCTGACCTTTCTGGCCTTAACAATCTTTATTCTTTTTATCCCTCGAACAGTATCGGCAGATAACTGGCCCCAGATTGTAACTTCTGGTGACTATTATTATGGTGAGGGACATGGAGCCACAGAGAAGGAGGCCTCCGAAAACGCATTGCAGGCGCTGATAGAGATGATTTCTGTAAACGTGAAATCGAAATACAGCGAAGTGATGGAAGAAGTGGGCAAGAAGAACGAGACTGAATTGGAGAAACGTGTGCAGAATAGTCTGAAGACAGTCTCCCAGCAGTCATTAATTAATGTAAAGAAGATGGTGGATGGAAAGGCTCCCAATATAGCCGTGCTGCGCTACATTCATAAGAATGACTTGGAGACCATTTATCAGGATCGTATTGCCAAGGCATTTGACTTCATCCGTATTGCAAACGAAAATGTTGATGCGCTTCGTATCGGTGAGGCATTGGAATACTATTACTGGGCCTACAATCTGATTCGCTCCGTCCAGCGTCCTAATGAGGTGAAGGATAAGAGCGGTCGCCTGTTCGTGAACTGGCTGCCGCGTGCCATAGAACAACTACTTTCTGACATCAAGGTTACATGCGATGACAAGGACGGTGACCGTGTGAATCTCTCTTTCACTTACAATAAGAAACCTATTGCAGACCTTGAATTCAACTATTATGACGGTAAACAGCGATGCACGGGTACGGTAAACAGCGGGCGCAGTATGATTCAGATGGCAGAGGGACATACCGTGGATACAATCAATATTGAGTATGAATACCTGCAGCAGGCAATGAGCGATTTTGAGATGGAGGGAGTGATGAGTATGTTTAAGCGCAAGGAATTCCGTGGGAAGGATCGCAAGAAGATTGATGTCAAGAAGGCTAAACCCGCGCCTACGCCTGTTCCTGTCCTTAAGCCTTTGGAAACTCAGACCCAACTTGTTTCCAACTCTGCAAGACATACAGAAGTCGTAGGTAAAGTTCTTGAGGCTATACAGAACCGCAGGTATCTCGATGCCAGCAGTGTGTTCACGTCTGAGGGACTGTCCTGGTACAACAAACTCATAGGCTACGGTAAGGCTCACATTATCGGTAACCCTGAGATACAATTCATACGAAGTGCCAATGGCAATACTGTGGCACGTGGCTTGCAGATGTCCTTCTCCTTCCAGAATGTAGCCAGTGGTACAAAGAAGACATTTGTGGAGGATGTCGTTTTCACCATTGATTCTGTTGGTAAGATATGCAATGTCTCCTTCGGTCTTGGTAAAACGGCCGAGGACGATATCCTTGCGAAGAAAGCCGGTTGGACTGATGCCACCCGTGAGGCTGTCATTGAGTTTATGGAGAACTACAAGACGGCCTATAGCCTGAAGCGAATAGACTATATCCGAGACATCTTTGCTGATGATGCCGTGATAATAGTCGGTAACGTGGTCAAGAAACAGAATAAGACCTTACGGGACGAACCATATTCACATGAGCTGTCTGCTGACGGTAAGCAGATTATCCATTATAACCGCTACACAAAAGACGAATACCTGAAGAATCTGGAACGATGCTTTCAGAAGAACGAGTTCATCAATCTTCGTTTCACCAACAACGAAGTGCAGTGGCTTGAGAAGTTCGACAAGGAAAAGCTCTTTGCAATCCAGATAGGGCAGGAATACTACTCATCCACATACGCAGACAAGGGGTATCTCTTCCTTCTGGTTGACATGACTAATCCTGATGCTCCGCAAATCAAGATTCGTACCTGGCAGCCCAACGAGGTGGCCATGGATAAGCTCTATAATGCAGGCAGATTCTTCAAATAGCCATCCATTGTCGTGCCAAAATCTGATGTATGGTCAAACCACAAAGACATGAAAATAAGATTCTTAATTCTCAGCCTTACGCTTACTCTTTTGGCAGCACTTCCCGCTCTTTCTCAGCAGCAGGTGTTCCGCATCTCTGGTTTTGAGCTTGACCAGTTTGACCTTAGTGCAAGTAGTCAGAGTAAGCATAAGAAGACAGACGGGAATGGCGACCTGTATGCTATTGTCAAGGTCAAGTCAAACAACCCGGAAGACAATCTCTCAGCCTATCAGTTCGACTTCGGGCTTATGAATCACGAACCGACTATTCACAACGGTGAACTGTGGTTGTATGTGCAGAAGAATGCGCAGTATGTTACAGTCAGTCGCCAAGGATTCAACACTGTCAGCAAGTATGACCTACAGACTTCGCTTGAACCAGGTAAAACGTATGTGCTGCATATATCGACCACAGGACCTGTAATCTTAACCCAGATGGTGCAGTTTGCGGTTAAGCCTGTCGGAGTAAATGCATTTGTAACCATTAAGAATGCGTCACAAGGAGGTACTGATGAGCCTTTTGGAGCCGTTGATGAGAACGGCGATGTGGCAAAAGCCCTCCAATATGGCACATATACCTATCGCGTTATGGCAGACGGGTTTAACACAGTGCAGGGACAAATAACGTTGAATGACCGCAACAAGACCCTTATTGAGAATGTGGTGCTTCAGTCAAACCTCAATCAAGTGACTCTTCGTGTTAATGCTGATGCTGAAATATATGTGAATGGTCAACTCAAAGGAAATCGCGAATGGGTCGGAAGTCTGAAAGCAGGGACTTATCAGGTGGAGTGCAAAAGCTCCAATCATAAATCCAGCAGCCAGTATATTACTGTGAAGGACGGCGGCCAGCCGCAGACATTCGAAATTACCCCTCCGACCCCTATAACAGGTACGCTTGCTATAACGTCGCAGCCGGTTGGCGCTACCATCTATGTTAACGACACCCCCTACGGCACGTCACCGAGAAACATTAACGACCTGATAATAGGCAAACACACAATCCGTCTTTCACGTGAAGGATATACAGATGTCTCTAAGGATGTAGAGATACGTGAAAACAAGACTACAGAACTGTCAATGACTTTGCAAAAGGAAAAGGGCACATCTGTGGCCCAGAAGGATAAACCAAAGGCCAAGAAGACGGATTCTATGGGAAATACAGCAACTAATACTTTTATGAAGCCCACAGAACTATATGTTTCTGCAGGCGGCCAGTTTGTGGGTATCACAGGCATCACGGCAGATGTCGGCGTTTTCTTCAAGAACATAAATTTAGAGGGCTTCTTTACATACGGGTTCAACCAAGAGTATATTGGTTGGGCTACTTCGGCTTCCACACAAAATTTCTATTATGGATACCGGCCTATGTCCTATGGCGTGAAACTGGGATATGGCATCTTAATGGCTAAGACCCGTTTGCGCATCACTCCTCAACTTGGTTTCGGAGTCACATCTATTTCCGGAAGTGAAGAGAAAGGACGAACGGACGCTTCAAAGGCATATTCCATGTCAGGATCTGTCGGAGTGCGAATCGATGTGGGCATAGTTCGCCATTTCTCATGCTTCGTGAGTCCTGAATACAGCTTGGCTCTTAGTAAATCTCCTGTTTACGAAAAGGTGCAGCAAGCGGGCTACGATACATTTGACAAGTGGAGCTCTGGATTCCGTATTCGTCTTGGAGTCCGAGTTTCTTTCTGATATTTGCTACATTAATTAATAAATAAGCTACCTAATATGAGACTACGATATCTTTACCCACTTATCCTAATATGTTCATTGCTTGTCTCGTGCAGCGACAGTAACCCTCTTGGCGATGATGCCTATGTAATACCTGACGATGTATATTTAAATATTTCGCCTACCTCGTTGTCTTTTGACGCGAGCGCTTCTTATAGAACTATTTCCATAGATACCAATAGCGGATACTCTTATTCATCTGATGTTTCATGGCTGTCCATAACTCGCAGTAGCGATGGAAAAACCTTAAGTGTTTATGCTTCAGCTAATACAGGCACTTCGTCTCGGTACGCAACAATTACGATTACTGCTGCTAGCTCATCACGAACAGTTAGCGTAACGCAAAGTGGAAACTCCGGTGCTGAGATTCCATCGCTCTCTGTGTCACCCACTTCACTTTCTTTTGCTGCTGCATCATCCTCTCAGACTCTTTCTGTTAGCTCTAACGGTATTTATTCTTATTCCAGTTCCGCCTCTTGGCTTACTGTTACTCAGAGTAGCGATAAGACCACTCTCACGGTTTCAGCTTCTGCAAATACAGGAACATCAGCCCGCACCGCTACGATTACTCTGACCTTGGGCTCTCTTACTGAGACTATCAGCGTCACACAGCAAGCGGCAGCAAACACTTCTGATGACGACCGCACCTTCACCGTCACAGGCAACGGTAAGACAGTCACCTTCACTATGAAGAAAGTGGAGGGTGGAACGTTCCAGATGGGTTCAACGTATGGTGATAGCGATGAAACACCAGTTCATTCTGTGACTCTGACCAAAGACTACTATATGTGTGAGACAGAGGTGACTCAGGCATTGTGGTTTGCTGTAATGGGGTATTCCCCAACATCAGGCGGCTCCCAGTGGTCAAGTTCTTACGGTTTGGGAGATGAATATCCCGCTTATAGAATCAGTTATGAAGACTGCCAGTCCTTCTTAACTGCTCTGAATAGCAAGTTGTCTTCACAGCTTGGTAGCGGCGAACAGTTCCGTTTCCCGACTGAGGCTGAGTGGGAGTTCGCAGCCAAGGGAGGCAACAAGAGCCAAGGCTATACCTATTCTGGCAGCAATAACCTTGGAGATGTTGCCTGGTACTATGACAATAGCGGGAGCACAACTCACCAGGTTAAGACGAAGTCTCCAAATGAACTTGGATTATATGACATGAGCGGTAATGTGTGGGAATGGTGCTATGACTGGAACGATTCATACAGCAGTAGCGCGCAGACAGACCCGACCGGTCCTACCTCGGGCTCTTACCGCGTGAAACGTGGTGGCGGCTGGAGCAGCTTCGGTCTTGTCTGCCGTGTGGCGTACCGCCGCGGCAACTCGCCGTCCAACCGCGACGACTACTTGGGCTTCCGCCTCGCCCTTTAGAAAGTTGACAATTGACAGTTGACAGTTGACGATTGACAGTTGACGATTGACAGTTGACAGTTGACGATTGACAGTTGACAGTTTACAATTTAAAGCTTATATACCAAACTTAGCGATGAGCAGATCGGTTTCCTAGAGCAGATGCATCCCATGTACATAGCAGGCCGTTATCCACAATATAAAAGACAGGTTGCCGCTACGCTAAATGAGAAGGCTAGTCAATATTTCAACAGACGCCATTAGACCCATACGCAGACATTAAAGATTTAGGACAGCCTATTCAGTTTTGGGGTAATTTAGATTCCAAAAAAGGACGTAAAGCATATCCAAGGCTAAAGGAATATATATTCGTTGCCCTTGTAGCTAGAACACCAGAAATAGATTGGATTGCATTAGACAAAGGTGAAAGGACAATAAATGAAACTGTTGCATTGTTAATGACAACAATGGAAGAATATATCAATTATGGATTGTCAATTATTGCAGAGAAGCTAAAAGAAGACGAGAGCTATTTCTATAATAAGAATTCTTTCATTGATATATTTAAGGATATCATTCATCCGAAGTTTGTGACAGAAAAGAAAGAACAAGATATCGTTCCAGATTCTTTGTGACAACAAAAACTTAATGTTGTTAAAATTAAGAAATCAAGTAATATTATTTTTTCTTAACTCAGTAATAGTTCATATCTTTGCGCCATCAAATGACGCAAGGATATGAACAGACATCTTCAATTTTATAACTACGAGGCGAGCTATTTCCATTATACTCGCCTAATAATGAACATCCGACAGGCAAAGAAGTATGGGGAGGTTATTGTGGCGAAGCCTGTTCTGCTTTTGGCCCTTATTGACGGGATTGAAGATTGCGTATTCACAGAGAATCGTATTGTGCTGAACGAATGGCTTGAAAAGAGGTACGGGATGCTGATGCGGAAATACACACGCAATTCTATTTTTGATGGATTCTCACCTATCAACAATCCTTTCTGGCATTTGGAGAGTGATGGGTTTTGGCATTTGCATTACCATGGAACAAGGTTACAGAAAACGCATACCCCATCCACCCTTTGGCTACAGGAAAATATCCGTTATGCTTCGTTTGACGATGATCTCTGGATTTTGTTGCAGAATGAAACAATGCGAAAGCGTCTGCATAACTACATTATTGAAAGTAAGTTGCCGGACGCCCACGATGGCTGGATCAGCAAAGCAGCAGACAGCTTTAGCCTCATTGCCGGTTTATTGCTTGCCGTTGCGTAATATCTTTTAGACATCATAGTATTCAATCTCCCTGATAAACAACTCATCTGGTCCCATTCCGTCTTTGGCGCACATATACTGAATAATTCAATTGCCGTATTGGTCGTACTCATAAGTGTATTCTGAAACAAGCGTATAATGAGGCGTATCTGAAAACTCACCACTAAAGCTCCATCGCTTAGACCGGCATAATTAGCCTTCATGTAGTTGTATACGCTCATGACGGCATAGTATCTCAGGTAGTCGTAGCAGTTGTCCATCGTCTTCAGCACGGTCGTGATGCCGCCTTCCTGTTCCATGTATTTCTTGAAGGCGGGGGATTCGTCGAAGATTGCACCAGCCATCGGATGGAATGCTTCCTCCAGCGTCTCCCGGGTGACTTCGTCTTTTAATTATTTCTGACTGTCAGAGTAGAGTCTGGTGTCCTGCTTGCTTCTTCAGTTTCAGTATGCGGCGCACGCTCTGGTTGATGCGCTCCTCGGTGAGCGTGCCGTCCTCCACGGCCTTGATGACGGCATCGAAGGCACCAACGAAGTTCTGCGGGCCAAGCACGATGTCGGCGCCGGCCAGCAATGTGCCCACCGCGGCCTCTGCGTTACTGTATTGCAGGGTGATGGCTCCCATCTCCATCGCGTCGGTGATGATGATGTTGCGGTAGCCCAGTTCGCCGCGCAGTTTGTCCTGCAGGATGACAGACGACATGGTGGCAGGGATGTCGGAGCCTGTCACGTTGGGCGTGGCGATATGGGCCGTCATAATCAACTGCGTGCCCCACGCGATGCCGGCCTTGAAGGTCGTCATCTCACAGGAGAGCATCTCGTCCCACGTCTTCAGGCTCTGCGCATAGCCGAAGTGCGTGTCGGCCTTGGTGTCGCCGTGGCCGGGGAAGTGCTTGATGCAGCCCGTCACGCCGG
>Ga0310694_10003456_pt1 | contig 15523 bp, 19 predicted proteins | sample 174DNAGHGhighgp2_FD_203884 | JGI IMG/M metagenome (GOLD analysis project Ga0310694, IMG submission 203884) | Sheep rumen microbial communities from Palmerston North, Manawatu-Wanganui, New Zealand - 1742 DNA GHGhigh gp2 (v2) (version 2) | ecosystem: Host-associated > Mammals > Digestive system... | reverse complement strand
GCAATGGAAATCGCGTTCGGACTCTCAGCAAAGCAGGTACTTCAGCGATTTCGGAAGTACTTCGTCGACTCCGTATTTCGATTTAGCGGTTTTGGTTTTCAGCGAATTAATTATTTCTTCAGCCTCGTTTGCGAACCTGCTCATGTCTGATTTAAACCGTTCTACGCCAAGTTCACAGAAGTCGGCAGGCAGCGTGCATTTTTCATCTATGAATCCGTGCGGATAGGCCTGTTTGATATCCAGATTGACGTTAAACATCGTCTTGCACGTAGAGCGCGAAAGTTGAATGAAATACGGGATTCTGATGATTTTGTAGCCGGCTCCGGAATAAAGCCGGTCTTTTGCTTTGTCTGCCAATATTCTAGAAGCCTGCGTATAGTGGGCGTACCCGTCGAATTCTACGATAGTCATCGTCGATTCGTTCCGATAGTCGGGTTTGAATCTCCCGAGATATGGCTTATCGTGAATCCAGCTTCCGCCTAGTTTCTTTTCGAGAAAAACGCCTAAATTGGATTCAGTAAGGTATTTTTTTATTTTTTGATTATACCGCAGAGGTTCGGCTGCACGCCCAAGACGAAAGTGATAGGCGGCGCCCCGTCTGTAATCGTTGGTATTTTTACTCGAACGCACAGCGAAGAGCCGACGGCATATATTATAGGCTCGCGGATATTCGACTGCGGAAATATGGTATTCGAGAAAACATATTGATTTTTTCAGTAAATAATAAATATGAAAAACACAGATGATTTCGGTCTTATGTCGCTTGACGACGCGATATCCCACTGCTATGACATAGCTGAGAACGGAGACGCCGATACGTGTGAGGCGTGCCGGATAGAACATTTATAGCTAGCTGCATGGCTTGAGGAGCTGAAGCATAGGCGCGAAGACGACCCGGCGTTCGTCCTTCTGGGTCTTCGCGAGTCCGTCGGTAAATGCCCTACTATGCGGGAGGCACAGAAGATTTTCAGGAAGAACGGCTATCAGCTCGCGAGACAGGTCGGGTCGCACCAGATATGGAACAAGATCGGGGATCCGATACCTATTGTGCTTCCGTACCATTCGCGCGACAACGAGCAGATCAGGCCCGGAGACTGGAAGAAGATAGTCAAGGAGCACAGGCTGAATCTCGACGTATGACGTCAATGCCGTTTTATTGAAAACGATGAAGGCCGGCTAATAGCGCCGGCCTTTTCTGTTCTAGGCGTAAAATTAATCAGTACAGGCTTATGAATTCCGGAGCTTCATTTCCGTCGGCCAAGAGTTCTTCGTAGGTTTCGTAGTCGCATCCGTCGACGAGGTTGAAGAAAAGCGTGTACGCTTTTTCTATTTCGGCCCGCGCCCCAGCGATCCTTACCGTCGCGTCGCCGAGTTCGTGTCCTTCGCGCCGCATTTCCTTCGCGTATATTTTTACGCGTTTTTCCGCAAGGGTCAGCCAGTAGTCTGCGACCTGCTCCAGCGTATCGAATTCCAGAATAAGACCGACGCATCCGGGCCGGACGAGCTTTCTGTCCCCGTATTCGTGAACATCTTCTTCGGCGCGCAGCCCCTGCCCGTATTTCCTGTCGGCGGGTATTGCGGCGATCAGCGCAAGGCAGAATTCTGATGCCTTTATCGTCTCGGACGCCAGGAGGTATTCGGACCTTTCGTGCGGATTGTATCCGCCATTCGAGAAGTTCATGCATGTGGTGCCAGTCTTCTTTACCACGTGGTACATGTCGGAATACGGTTCGCGCCTGAAATTCGTGACGCCGAATCCGTCGGCCACCGGCTTTATGAACCTTTCGAAGAAGTCCTGGCTGAACAGCTCCACGCCGGCAAGCGCTTTCGTCGCGCGGTTCCAGCCCGGCGAATCCCACGCTATGCAGTACGATACGTCTTCGAAGAACGACGGATCCAGCTGGCGGCTGCCGCGCATTTCGCGTTCTTCTTCGACGAAGAATACGGCTTTGCAGACCGGCAGTTTAGACATCGCATCCAAGCATATCGCCACGCCGGCTTTGTCGTCCGCGCCGATTCCCGTATCGGCGTCGACGTACATCTTGTCTCCGTCCATTTTTATCGGCAGTGGTTTCTTGAGCTTTACGTATTCCGCCTGTTCGTCGAACACGGTATCCATGTGCGCGGCGACGCACGGATACCATTTAGAAGAACCTTTCGTCAGGTAGAGGTTGCCTTTGCCGTCTTCGGCGCATTGTACGCCGTTGCTTTTGGCCCATTGCGCTATGAAGTCCTGTACGAGGTCTTCATGTCCGGAGCAAGACGGGATACGCATTATCGATTTCAAAAACTATACTGTCATGTCGAATTTCTTTATATTATTTATGTTATTTATGTTATTTATATTATTTACGTTATTTACGTTATTTACGTTATTCGCGCCTAGCGCAGGGTAAATAAAGAAAGCTTAAGGAGTTTTATACATGATATATCAGCTTATTTGCGAAGGACAGACCGGGAATTGCGCTGTAGCCGTAATTACCATTAGGACCTTGCGTTATGAAAAATTCGGAAAGACGCAGGTTCCGGTGTCCGTCGCCGTCACCGCGTATTACGTATTGCCGCGCGCCTTGGTTTCGAAGCTTACGGATATGGATCTTTTTTACAGCAGCGATCTGTCGGAGGAAAACCAGATTTCTTTCATGCTTCAGGATAAAACGCCGGACATCGTCAGACGTCGCGAGCAGACTGGCAGGATGAAGTTTTCGCCGTCTCCTGAAGAGCTCGAGAAGGATCTTCGCGCGCTGTTCGGAAAAAACGGCGGTCCGATGCCCGTATATAGGTTCATATGCGACTAGGCCGAAGGCGGAATAATATCAGACGAATGCGCGGACGGCGTCAGGCAGGTCATGCGCGGCGCATGGAGCGGAAGGGGTATATCTTCTGTCCGTCCGTCTCCTAAAGAAGTATCGAACAGCCTTCCGGCCGAAGACTTAGGCGCGCTTGATCTTACGATTCCTTCTTCCGAGGATCCCGAAAAGTGCATGGTATTCGACGAACCATAGGATAGGCGTTTGACATAGGCGGCGCATGAAGCCGAAACGGCTATCTGCGCGACTTTTCCGGAGATAGCTGACAGGATTTCGGCGGAAGCCTTCGATCACGGCGGTTCCGCGAGTCTGGTCGTTTCCGTAAAGGGCGGTATCGACGGCGACATAAAGCTGAAGCTTTCGAATTTCTTGGCTGAATACGGATGTTCCGATCCTGAAGAGACGTTTTCCATAGACGGAGACTGGATCGGCACGTTTAATTTCGCGCCGGATAGTTCTGGCGTGAAGCTCTATGAAAGCGGGCTGGACCCGGCCTGCGTGATAGTCAGGGCAGCCGGCGAGTTCGATAAGAAATGTCGGATAGGCTGCATCAGGAAAATGCAGGATCTGAGCGGTTTCGACGGCGACAGTGTGGTACGGGCCTTTGCCGTCGGCAGGCATTCAGGAGGCCTTGACGTCAAGCGGGTGGCCGGACTGCTGACAGAAGATTCCGAAATAGTTCTGGAAGGATCTAAGTTCGCGGTAAGGCGCGTACATATGCGTAACGGATATGTCATAGCCGAATCCAGGCGCATACGCCAATCCGGAAAGATCGTATGCGATTTTCCGGCGGATATCCTGGAAAGGCTTGACGGTCCATGTCGGATTCCGAGACGCGACGAGCAGATGTTCCGGGACTGGAAGGCCCGCATAGGCGGATTCAGTTCATATGAGATACTGGGTGAAAGCCGCTGGTGCGACGAGCCTGCGTTCGGAGAGCCGTGCGAATGCGTTAAAGTTCTGCTGCGCTTAAATGAAAGCCTTGGCGTGTTTAGCTATTCAAAAATGTGGAAAGATTTTAAAGATCTTTTTGCTTAGAAAGATGGCAATTTCGAAGTAGTATGCTTTGTAGGGCATGAACTTTGCGATATAGCATCGATTTCGAAAGTTTCAGAAGGATTCAATATGAAACTTTCACATTCATCATTTAGGGCTTTTGACGGAATTTCAGGAAATGAATTTATTGACGAGCTTTGTTTAAATGATTTAAATGATTTAAATGCATCTGCTATTACAAATATTAGTGCTGATCTTTACGGAAAAACATATTCGTTAGCAGGATACCATATTGCAACGGGTTTGTATGGCAAAAAAATATTTGTATTTGATTTTTAAGATATATAGCGATTGATAGCGTTTTCGCGTTGTATGCAGTAAATACTTTTAAACGGAAAAAAAAAAACCGATATGGCTAGACTTATAACAGACGCATGCTCGACGGAAGGGTTCAAGTTCATCACAGAATCCATCAAGAGCAAGGATAAGCCTCCGATGTACATTCTGGAGGGCGTATACGCGTAGGCCGAAGTGGTGAACGGCAACCAGCGTTCGTATCCGTACAAGCTCCTCAAAGGCGAGATCGAGCGTTTCGACAAGGAGATGATCCAGACGTCGCGCGCGCTCGGCGGCCTCGAGCATCCGGATTATCCGGACATAAAACCGGACGACAGCTGCATACGCATCCTTTCCCTCAAGGAAGACAACAACAAGACGTGGGTAGGCAGGAGCTGCATCCTTGCGTCCGCTCCGGAATGGGGCATCAAGGGGACGCCTAAAGGTGATCTTCTGCTTTCTCTCGTGCAGTACGGCACCAAGGTCGGCTTTTCGACAAGGGCTCTCGGCGAGCTGAACGAAGACGAGACCGAGGTCGTGGCGATGAACCTCTGCACCATAGACTGCGTCCTCAATCCGAGCATCGGCTCGTTCTGCAACAGCAACGGCAACAGGTTTGTCAACGGAATCCTCGAATCGAAGACGTTCGTATGCGATCTGCACAACAAGGTCGAGCCCGTATACGAAAAACTGGAGAAAAGGCTGTCCCGTATGCCTAATACCAGGATTTCGTAGAAAAAAGCGGCATATCTAGGCAAGGCGGTACATGATTTTCTTGAGTCGCTTGTACAGTAATAGGCATTTTTTTGAAATAAAATAAGTTTTATCTTAGAGGTTTTCTGCGTTTTGCAGGTAAATAAAAATGTTCATATAAAGGATAAAAATCTATGAGTTTGAAATCTATCAGGAATAGCTACCAGAAACTGCTTTCGGTATTCAAAGAAGCCGGCGTAGCGCTTAATGAATCGCAGAAAGCCGATTTGGATACGTTTGTTCTTGCTCTTGAATCCAATATGGAGCAGCAGCGTAAAAAAGCCATAAGGATGACCAAGGGAACCGTCGAAGCCAAGATGGAAAAAGAATATCGCAAGGTTTTCGAGAGCATCATGGCCAATATGCAGGAAAACGCCAGATTGGCTTCTAAGCTGCAGTCCAGACTTTCGAGAATGCAGGAGCAGCAGAGCATTTCCAAGAAAGTGGATCAGTATCTGGACATGTACGTAGAAAAAGTCCTTCCTAAGAAGACTGTAATAGATTACGACCGTATGCGTAAGCTCGAAAAGCTGCATGAGTCCCTCAAGGATGCGCTTGTCGCCGATGAAGACGCCGTACAGAGCAAGATAAAGACGCTTGAGGAATCTTTTAAGGTTAAACAGTCCAAATGCGAGACAGAAGTCGCCAAAGTCCGCGCCAAACTCAATGAATCTATGGCGAACGCCCGCGAGCTTAAGGCTAAGCTCGAGCAGTATAAGGCCTTGGCGCTTCTTGAATCAAAGACCAGGGATCTTCCTACGTTCGAGGCCAGACGCGTGAAAAGGCAGCTTAGGGAAGCGACGGTCGAGGAAATAGAAAAGAAGTTCGACAAGACGCTCGAAGGAGTTCGTAATGACGCCAAGGCGATGAAGTCCGAGGCCGAAAAGGATACGAAGAACACCATCGAAAGCGAAATCGACGAGATTCTTAACGACGACGGCGTCAAAGAAGACGAGTACCGTAGGCCTAAGAACCAGCCGCATAACCTCCATAAGGCGGAAGAAGCTGAAGAGGAGTTCGAAACGACGGAATCTGTCAACATGACCGAAGACGGAGACGTACAGCTTGACGAATCCGACGTGATCGACGCCAATCAGATGAAACTCTGGTGCCGTCAGGCCGTAGAGGTCCAGTAAAGAGAATTTCAGCCGGCCGGGTGGCCGCTGACCAAAATAAAAAGAAAGACTAAAAAAGATGATTAACAGTTACATAGCTGATCCTCATCAGAAGAAGCTGCTCAAGAAGTGGGCTCCTATCCTCGAGTCGGGGAAGAAGATCCAGTCCGAGAGCACGAAGGTGGCGCTCGCGCAGGTGCTCGAGAACACCCGCAACTTCTACAAGATGCACAACATGCTGAACGAAGCCGGCATTCCTTATGGCGGCTCGATCGGCAAGCCGAGCCCTGTCGACGCGGACGGCAACAGCACGGGTTTCCTCAAGGGTGACCGCTCTGTTCCATACGCGACCGGCAATATGGATGGATATGGCGACTACTACCTTCCTTCGGTGGTGATCCCGATGCTCCGTCGTATCATGCCTGACCTGATCGCGAACGATCTCGTCGGCGTGCAGCCTCTCCATGGGCCTGTCGGCTACGCTCTCGCGTATCGCCCGATCTACGGGAACAACGGCGTTGCCGGTTTCGGTACGCTTGACATCAACGGTCGCGAAATCGGCTACCAGCCTACGGATCCTCGCTACACCGGCGCTGCGCTCTCTGGAGATCCTGCGGGTGACGCTGGAATGTGGGCCGCTTACGCCGGTGACAGCCTGAGCGCCTGGGGACGCGGTGTCGGCCAGGATACTGCTGCTGCAGAGTATGCTAACCTCTGGGGCAAGAATCCGTATGGCCAGGGCCAGGGCCAGGGCGATAACGGCACGTATCCGACGGTCTCCTTCGGCCTCGTGAAGAGCGCGGTCGAAGCCAAGACCCGCAAGCTCGCGGCCCACTGGTCGCCTGAGCTCGCCGAGGACATGCAGGCGATGCACGGCATTGACGTCGAGCGCGAGATGGTCAACACCCTCACGTACGAAGTCGGAGCTGAAATCGACCGCCAGATCATCACCGAGATGGTGAAGGCGGCCATCACCGGCAACTCGACCTCCGAGTGGTCTCCTGTTTCGGCCGACGGTCTCGACCAGATGGGTCGTCTCGCGACGCTCCTGACGCAGATCACCGTCGAGGCGCAGCAGATCGCCATCAGGACCCGCCGCGGCAACGCGAACTTCGTGGTCACCACGCCTCGCGTCACGGCGCTGCTCCAGCAGATGTCGATCAACAAGTACACGAGCTTCAAGAACACGGACGCGATTCCTACCGTTCCTGATACCGGCGTCGGCGCTCTCGCCAAGGTCGGCCTCATCAACGACGACTCGATGCTCCTGGTCCGCGACTCGTACGCTTCTAACGGCGCTAACGACTACGCGCTGCTCGGCTATAAGGGCAAGCAGGCCGGCGACTCCGGTATCATATATTGTCCTTACATCCCCCTGCAGCTCTCCAAGGTCCTGCAGCCGGGTTCGTTCACGCCGTCCGTCGGCGCCCGTACCCGTTACGGTATCATGAGCAACCCATGGGACGCCAAGAACTTCTACCACTTCATGAAGATCTCTGGCACCTACAGCCCGTATACCTGGAATGAGAATCGTTTCTTCATCCAGGAGCCTTCGAAGATCAACCTTCCGTTGGCTGATGGTAGCGAGAATCCGTACGGCAAGACGGTTCCTGAGCAGGTCTAATCCAAAGCCGGTTGACCGGCAAGGACAGAATACGAACGGCGCGGAGAGAAATCTCCGCGTCTTCGTTTTTTACGTTTAATGCTTGTAGTTCAGTATATTTTATGATGTCTTGGGCGAGAGGTTTATTCCGGTAGGTAGGTGGATCGAAACTTGTCCAGTCGCGTCTTCCTAACGTAAAAATAAAGCGCTCCTTTAGCCGAGGAGCGCTTTATTTCGGACAGGTTGCATCTCAGTATTCGAACGTGCCGTCGACCGTCGCTTTCCTGACGTCCACGCCGTACCGTTCGCGGATTACGCGCCGCATTTCGTTTATGCGAAGCTCGTAAGGCGGATCGTTTTCCGTTCCGCGTTTGCGGATTTCGATCCGGAGAACCGGTTCCTGCTGGCTTTTGTCCCTGTCTATGTATACCTGCGCCACGTCGTTTCCGACGGCTTCTACTCCGGTATCGAGCGTTCCGCCGGCGATAAGGCCGGCCAGCTCGTTGTTTATCCGCTCGATCCTGCTGTCCGTAAGCGGCTGCGGCGTTTCCGTTCCGGCGTCGACGTCGCGGTGGATGAATATGTTTTCGACGCGTTCGACGTCAGGTGGCAGGCGCTGCGACGTAGGCGTATAGTTCACTATTTCGTCGAACCTGTTCGTGTTGAAGCAGCGAACGGCGTTTTTCTCGAGATCCCAGAACCAGATAAAATTATTTACTTCTTTGCGTAGATTTCATAAACTAAAACAGGACGGAATTTTCCGTCCTGTTTATTTCATGTTAGCGATTTAAATTTTATCAGACTTGGTCGGTCAGAGCGCCTTCTGTCGCTTTTTCTATGTACCAGTATGTCGATTTAAGCGTTATATCGAATGTAGCCACACCCCCGCCTTCGTACGTAAGCGACGTAGTGCCGACGTCCGAGCAGACGACGTTGACGAGCTTGTACGTCTCGTTGACCGTCTGGTTGTCGGCCGCGAACAGGTGGATGCGCGCGTTGGATTTAGGGTTGACCGCGCGGTTGCCTTCGAAGAAGGATCCGCCTTCGATGTTCGCGTTCATGACGTGGTTCTGCCAGCGGAGGAACGCCCTGCGGTATTCGCCCTTGATGTCGGCCTTGACGGACATCGAGAATTCGTTCGTCATGCTCATGTTCGTCGGCACCAGGTTCGCCATCTCGAAGCCTTTGTAGGAGACTGACGCGTAGTTTACGGTACGGCCCGGGATGGTGAAGTTCCCGCCGAACATGACGGCCGTCTTGAGGACCGCGTCTACGTCGTCGTATCCCGAAATGAACTCCGCTTCCCACTGGTTGTCGCAGCGGATGTTGTTGGCCGTGGCGGCCGCGAGGAATTGGTTTACAGCTGTTGCCATCGTAATTCTTCCTTATTGTTAAATTTAAATTTATATTTATTTACCATATTCGTCCTGAAACCGCTTTACGATATGCAAGGTAAATAACGTTGTAATGTAAAAAGGTATATCGTAAAGAATGGCTTTAGACTTAGGAAATCTTCTCGGCGGTTTAACAAATGTCACTACGGCTCTTTCCAAGGAAAAAGGCGTAAAGGCTTTTTTGCATACTTTTAACAAGTATGGCGCATAGGTAAAGAACAATTTCGAGGTCAATTTTTCGGGTTTGGAAGACCTGACTTTTTTCATAACGGCGATAGATCTTCAAGGCCTTAAACAGAATATGACGTAGGTTTACTACGACGGGCGTGTCGTGGACGTCCCTGTAAATTTCGATTTTAACCATAGCATATCCATGACAGTAAGAAACGACGCGCAGGGTTATATATATTCGGCTTTGAGCAACTTCATAATGAGCAACGCCGGAAAATCGCTGGCGAATTCCGGATATACGCTTACCATAAAGTCGTTGACAGGAGACGAAAAGCACTATAAAGGGGCTTTGATCACGTGCAGCGGCGTAAGGCTGGAAACCATATCTGGATTGGGCTGGGGATATGACGACAATTCGATATAGACGTTCAGCATCGATGGTCTGGTTCAATCCGTTACGTATACGCCGGGCGCGCTGCAGAAGGCCGCTAGTTTCATAGGGGCGGCTACGTCGCTGATAAAATAAGGCGGTTAAGATGGGTGTTTTAGATAATGTAGTCGGGAACGCGGTGAACGCGTGGAACGGAGACGGGAATTCCGTTTCCAAGACGAATCTCCAGACGTTTCTTAGCAAGTTCGGATCTCCTTCCGGAAGGTATGTAGATACACTGGATCCGCTTTCGACCTTCGACGTGCAGTTCAAGTTTTATCCTACCGTTTCCATAAAGGAAACGAAAGACGGAACGAAAGACAAGCTTAAACGCGTAGGGAATTCGCTGCTGAACTCCGGAGAGGATATGCTGATGAACGCGGCCGACAGCGTTACAGGAGGCCTGGCGTCGTCTTTCATGAACGGCGGCAGCGAGGATTCGATAGAGAAGCAGCATGACAAGTTCAAGGAGGTCCATAAGCATACGTTCCTGGAGTATTTGGCTAAAGCCAACCTGATGCAGGTGGGAGAACAGTGGCAGGATGACGTTACGGCTCCGTTGATACTTAATCTGGGTCCGTATATCCAAAGCATACAGGTTCCGAGCCTGAAGATAAATCTCGGTAAGACAGGCAATTGCGTACTTGGGGATTTTCCGGTAGTGGCTTCCCCGGCCGTATTCTCTGAAGGTCAGCTGTAGCTGAGCATGCTTAATACCAGGGCTTCGCTGCACGAACGCATATTCTATCCGTGGATGCGAGAAATCACGTTGCCGTACTGGTCTTACGATTCGCAGCCGTATACCACCGCTACGGTAACTATAGATTTCACCAAGCATAACGATACGAAATACGTATTCTGCGGCTGCAGGCCGGAGACGTTCGCGCCGCTTCAGGCTCAGCAGAATACGTCTTCGGGCGAGAATCTTACCAGGAGCGTGACATTGGCGTATGATATGATGTTCGTTCTTTCGGACTTGAACAAGATAGATTCTGTCGGAAGCAAATTGATGGGTCTGGCCGGCGATCTGGTAGGCGGCGCCGGGAAAATGCTGAATCTTTGACGGTGTTCGGTCTTTAAAAGCAAAAGTGAACAAAAGACGTTTAAATTAAATATTAATATTTGATAATTGTTGGGTTTAAGGTAAATAAAAGTATCTTTTTATAAAGGAGAACAGATGAAAACTAGCGCACTTAAGAAAACGTTTAAAAATGCCAAGACAAGATCTAAAAAACAGTATTCTTTGGCTTAGATCCGCGAAGCTATCGCATATTGGAAAGGACGTCTTGCGTCGATTAACGAATCTGACGGCGAAGAGCACGGCGATGGCGATGACGATGACGATGATACCGGCGGCGGCAGCGGCAATCTCGGCTTCGCGAGCGAAGACAGCGCCGAGAGCAAAGCCGAAGGCAAGCCGGTCGGCGTATTTAATCCAATGCGCCGTTTCTACCGTACGCATCTTCACGCGGAAAATATCGTTAAAGAAAAGCTCGGCAAGCTTCTCAGCAAGAGCAAATTCGGCAATCCCGATTCCGTCGACGTAGAGAACTCCGGCGTATAGGGCGAATCGTTCGAGATGCCTGAAGATAAGCTTACCGTGACCATACGCGTCAAGGTGGATCAGGCTCAGGTCAAGGGTTTTCGTAAATTCATTGCGGTTCTCAAGGAGGAGGACATCCAGAATCCGGACAACATTGACGAAGGCCTTTTAAGCGCGTTTTTCAAAGGCGTAGCTGATACGGCAAAAGGCGTTTCTAAAGAAGCCAAAGCGAAGATCGACGACGCGAACGAGAAGCTTAAGGTGCGTATCGGCGTTACGGCCATGCAGGAGTATTTCCAGGCGTTTTTCGGCAAGCCCCTCGCCAAGAAAATAAACACGAACAACGTATTCTGCGGCGTTGACGAATCCGGCAACGAGGCTGAATTCGTATATTGCGCGTCGGTTACGATCAAGCAGTAATAGATAAAGGAGATATAATTTATGTTTGTTTTTTCGGAAAGCGATCAGAAGAAAGAGAACCTTCAGGAAGATATCCTGAACCTCAAGAAGAAACAGCGTTCTACCGCCGACGCCAAGGCATAGGCCAAGGCCGCCGCTATTAAGGGATATAACCCGTTTGAATCTATATTCAAGGCGCATGTCGAAGCGAAGAAGAAGGCGCTTGCCATATTCAAACATGAGATGAAGGACGCCAAGGACGAGAACAACAAGGTGACTCTCTCTACGAACTATATCGTCAATAAGCAGTTCGTATGGCCTAAGTCAGGGTATCTCTATATCGGCGTGCACGTATATATGGCCGGCAAGAAAGGTTTTCTGTCGAGGCTTATGTCCGGAGCCATGGGCAACTGGTTCACCAGATCTTCAAGGCTAGGCGTGAAGGCGCTTCAGGTATACGTGAAAGAAATGGCGGGCGACGCGTTCGCTAAGCAGATATCTGACAAGACGGTGTTCAACGCCGTCGGCGAAAAAGAGAACGAAGGCAAGGTTTCGTATTTCTGCGCGCTGAAGATTCCGGCGCAGAATGCCAGTGAAGACTGATAATACTGGATTTATCTGTTTTTCCTAGGCCGGATTTTTTCCGGCCTTTTTTATTTTTTAATACACCGTTCCGGTAAAAAGTAAATAGTAATCGTAAGCCTTATAAAGGCCCATGTAAAAAAAGTAACAAGTACAAGTAACAAGTAAAAGGTAACAAGTAAAAGGAAAAAAAGACATGTCAGACATGTAGAAGAACAGTCCGGTTCAGCCGGGGGATAAAGACGAGACGGTCCAGACTAAAGAGGAGCTGCTTGCCGCTCTTCAGCAAGATTTCGCGACGTCAGTCAACAAGGTATACCTTAATAGCGTCGGACGCGAATTCGCGTTTAGCGAAATAACGGTGCAGGATCAGAAGTCGTTGACCCGTATGATGCAGGCCAACCGCAACCGTAAGGATATCGTATATGATGCACAGTGTGCGCTTATCAACAAAGCCGCCCTCGATCCGGACTTCGACATATATCAGCTGTCGGATTTCGATCGTACGAAACTTATGATAGCGCTCTATCAGGAGAACATGTTCCAGAACGACGTAAAATTCGTTTGCGAAGAATGCGGCGAACAGAACGCGTATAAGGTAGATTTTTCGGAGACGCTGCGCAAGCTTGACGATTACAAGCTGGAAAAGAAGGAATTCGAATACGAAAACAGGCATTTCAAGTACAGGTTCAGCCTAGAATATCCGTCTGTCCGTACCGTATCAAAGTTTCACCAGTCGTACTGCGCGAAGCACGGCAACGTTCCGAAGAAGCAGGAACAGGCGAATGCTACCATGACGAATCTGGAATATATAAATCTGTTCATTGTCGGCGTATATGTGCATAACAAGGAAACCGGAGCCAATCGCGACATCAGGCTTACAGATTATAGGATTTCGGACAGGGAAGACATTCTCTCGGCGTTTCCGCAAGACGTACTCTATGCCGAGAACGGCGTACTGAAATACGTGGTTAACGAGTATATCAAGCCGGTGAACGACTGTTTCGACAAGCATGAATGCCTTCACTGCGGCGCCGTTCACGAAAAGGAGGGTTCGGACCAGGTGCAGGGTTTTTTCTGATGTTCGACCAGATGAGCCAGGTCCTGTACGGATACATAATACAGGCGGAAATGCTGTTCCTCAGGTATTATAAGATAGATCCGTTCCAGATCATGAAAGGCATACCTCTGGTCGACTTGCAGGTATATGTGCAGCAGATAGAGAAAATGGAGAAGAAAGAGCGCGATTCGTTCAAGAAGAAAGATCTTATGACGGCGCTGCGCCAGATTTGCGAAATACTTAATTACGTGTTCTACAAGAAGACATGACGGCATACAACGACAAGATCGACGCGTCGTACGCGAAACTCAAGACCGTGCTGGCGGAAGCCGTCGGCGCTACCAGGGGTTTTCAGTCTTCTCTGCCGGAAAAGCAGAAAGACGTACGGCCGTCCGATCTGTCGAACGAGATAGTGCATGCGCTTCTGGACGGCATTGAGCAGTTCATAATGCATCTTACGAGCGCATCGATAGACCAGATAAGCGGCAGGCTGGAAGAGAAATTAAAAAAACTCGGAATAGGAAGCCTGTCGTTTTCCGACGAAACGCTGCAGAAGATAAAAGACGCCGTCTCTAAAATATCTCCGGCGGCGGCGGAACCTTCGGCGTAGGTCTTGAATTCCTTGGGGAAAGACGAAAAACTTGAAGATCTTGACGGGTTTTTCGACGTGGACGACATCGTGTCGGGAGAAGGCGAAGAGCAGACAGAAGGCAAAAACGAAAAGGAAGAGAACGCGTTCGACGACAAGGTTAAGAAGCAGTTCGCGAACTATCTCGACAAGAAGGTCTTTCCGAAGTCGAAATACTATCATGGTTTCTACAACAGGATATTCGACGCCATTTTCGATTCGCTTTTTACGATAGAAGGCACTTGGCTGAAAATACGGGAATCTAACGATGAACTCGCGGAGGAAAGCCTAAAACTGGCCAAAGAGGTATCTAAGCTCGCGGCGTCTAACGTCGCCCTCGCCGGATCTAACGTTTCGCTGGCGGCGTCCAATATGACACTTGCGGGATCTCTGCTTGCCGACGCCGGCTCTACCGTGGCGCTTGCCGCGTCCACGGCGCTTCTTGCGGTTTCCAATTTCGCGCTGGCAGCCAGCGTGCTAATATCCATGGTTTCAGTAGTCGCCGGCATAGCCGCGGCCGTAGTGGCCGCCGTGGCGTCTGTAGCCGTTTCGGTGGCCGTATTCGCGGTATCGGTTTTCGCCGCGGCGTTTACTACAGCGGTTTCTGTCCTGGGATTCGCCGTGTCGGCCGTTTTTTCCGTCGCGGGTGTAGCTGTTTCGGTTTTGGTCGCAGGCATAGCGGTTTCGGCGGCGTTGATAGCCGTCGCCGTCGGGCTGGCCGCCGCGGCCGTAGTCATCGGGTTAGGCCTTGTCGCGGCGGCAGTCGTCGTCGGACTAGGTCTCGCGGTCGCGGCTGTCGCCATAGCGGCCGCGTCAATAGCGATGGCGGCGCTTGCAGGAGCCGCCATATTGGCGGCGGCGGCCGTATTGGCGGTATCGGTCGCCGCTGCTGCCGCGGTAATCATAGTCGGAATAGTTTTGGTCGCGGCCGTTATTGTGGCGTCAATCGCTGTTTTGGCTGTAGCCGTAGGCTTAGCCGCGGCGATGACGGCCGTCCTGGCCGTGACGGCCATAGCGCTCGGTATCGCCATCGCCGCAGGTTTCGCCGCGACAGTGGCGTTCGCCGCGGGTCTGGCGGCGATCAGCGTTGCGCTGCTGCTCGGGTCGGCGGCGATTCTGGCTTTCGCCGTTATGGCTACCGCCGCGGTAATAGGAATGGCCGTCATTGCGGCCGGCGTATTTATCGCCGCGACGCTTATGTTTACAGGATTTTTGGTGGCTGCCGTAATAGGCGCGCTTACGTCATCTATTACCCTTATACTATTTCTGCTTATAGCGGGCGTGATTCTCATCGTCGAAAAAGCGATGGAAATCTGGGACATGCTGAAACCCTATTGGGAACGAGTCAAACAGTATTGGGAACGCATCAAGGGATGGTGGGGCGAGATAGAAAAATGGTGGGATACCACCGCCATAAAGAAACTGCTTGACGACGTAGATGCCGCAGGCGGCTGGGGCAAATGGTTTATGGGGCTGCTGTCTTCAGGCGTCGAGAAGGTGAAAGACTGGTTTTCCGGGCTATGGTCGGGGTTCGCAGCGACCGTAAAAGAATGGTTTTCCGGCACAGAACTGGGTAAATGGGTGAATTCAGTAATGGATTGGTGGGACAGCATTTCGTTCAAGGAGATCCTGTCTGGATTCTGGGAAAAGTTCAAGACGTGGATCGTCGAAAAATGGAACGCGCTTTGCGATTGGCTGTCTTA
>Ga0310694_10003454_pt1 | contig 15526 bp, 9 predicted proteins | sample 174DNAGHGhighgp2_FD_203884 | JGI IMG/M metagenome (GOLD analysis project Ga0310694, IMG submission 203884) | Sheep rumen microbial communities from Palmerston North, Manawatu-Wanganui, New Zealand - 1742 DNA GHGhigh gp2 (v2) (version 2) | ecosystem: Host-associated > Mammals > Digestive system >... | reverse complement strand
GTGACGCAGAGCGAGTCTTTATCTCTAATTAAAAAATCCCAATTCATTCATTGACAATTTTGCGGGTGCAAAATTACTACAAAAATTGCACATATGCAAGAAAAAGCGCAGAAAAAATTCTAATCCCGTTAAAAGTCCGTTAAGACTCTGTTAAAAGTCTGTGAAAAGTCTGTTCAGGGTTGGGGCGAAAAAAGCACCCGCAAATTGCGAGTGCTTTCGTATAGAAGGGATATTTGATTATTTATCATCGTAGTGACCTAGCATTTGAAGTATGTTTACCTGAACGATGGTCTCATATACGGAATATCACCAATAAGTATAAAAGGATTGTTGATCATAAACCGTTGTATATGTTGGTGTTAAACAATGTTTGTGCAAAATTACCAGAAACCAATAATTAAAAACCAATAATTTTACAAATTCGCTGCAAAGGTACAACAAATATTTGATATATGCAAGAAAATATAGAAAAATAATCGGTCACCCGTTAAGAGTCCGTTAAGACTCTGTTAAAAGTCTGTGAAAAGTCTGTTCAGGGTTGGGGCGAAAAAAGCACCCGCAAAATGTTGCGAGTGCTTTCGTATGGAAGGGATTTATTTCCCCTTATTTGATAATCAAACCTTGCGCATTATATTCCTTGCCATTTTTTAAAACCCATCTTTAATCCCTTGAATCAGTCTTTAATGATCCGCTGAGTGAAGTCAGCCTTGCCGTTGACAACCACGAGGTAGATGCCAGTCGGCAGAGTAGCGGCATTCACTTTCTGTCCGCTCTTCACCATTTCCTGTCTCATCTGCAGGGCACCGGACATGCTATAGACACTTACGCTGAAGTTGCCGTCCATACCGCTTACTTCAAACACGTCATGTACACGCACGGGGATTATCTTTCTATCGTGGCTGTTCACCTCCGTGATGGCTTGTTCGGACGCTACGGTGTAGTGATAGGTAACCACCTCACTCTCGCCCTTTCCTTCGAGTACAGCCACAGCCTTGATGGTCGTTTCCTCGTTGATGACGATTGGCGCGTTATACTGTACACGGGTATCCGACGTGCCCGGATTGGTGCCATCGAGCGTGTAATAGATGATGGCATTCTCTGTAGTACAGCTCAAGGTGATCTGTGTGCCTTTCTGAACCTCGGTCTCTGAGGGCACCGATGCTTCGGGTGCTTCCACACCGGTGGCGGATTTGCTTGATACCCTGACTGTAGATGTGGCTGTCAGTTCGGGATCATCCAGCGTAAAGATAACAAAGTCTTTTCCGGGCAGGTCGCCGTGGATAAATACGTCTGCTTCGCCATCCTTGTTGAGGACAACTTGTGTCTCGGCAGCGGAGGCTATGATGCCCGACATACATTTGACCGTAACGGTCTTGCCGGCGGCGGCTACGGCGGGTTCGCCTTTCACGTGCACAACCTCCGTACCGCCGTGTCTGACTTTGATTTTCTCGTCAGCCACGAGTTTTTTCACTTCTTTTTCTATTGGCAGGGTTGCTTCGAACGGTTCATCCATCGCAATGCCGGAATAATTCTGCACCTTGCCGGATATGCGCAGTGTCACTTCGTTTGCCGTAAAGAGTTTGGAGGGCACGAAGCGGAGTTGCGACGCATAAGTCACTCCATCAGCCGCCGCTTCCTCATCGGTCAGTTCGATGGTTCCTTCTACGGTGTTACCGTTCTCCGTCACAGTAATCTGATCCGTGGTCAGGAATGCGGGTATCATGTAACTATCGAACTTCACAGCTACAGCATCTTCGTAAGCGTGCGCTTTTTGCACTTTCGGCAGACGTAGTCTGACGATAGGAATATTGATGTCCAGTTGCGGCGGCGGAACGGGCAGCCAATCCGTTGTGTTGTTCTGATAGCCTTCTTTTTGTACGCGTACCTGCCATAAGCCTTGCGGTACATCCCATTGATACATACCGTCTGTACCGGTTATCTGCGGATTGATCTGACCATAGTTCTCGGCATCCCATAGAACATCCTGCTCACCGGTACTGTTACCACTGTTGCCAAGCATAAAGTCTTTGCTGTAGATGGTAGCGGTAGCCCCTTCCACGCGGTTTGACGGCACTGCCTCATATATATAACCTGACGGGTCGATACACGGTTTTGCCGGCTTTGGGAAAGGTCCTCCAGGACCGGGACCGGGACCAGGATCACAATCCTCTCCCTCACATTCCGGATTACAGTCTCCGTCTTCACAACAGTCTTCTCCCTTACATTTCTTTTGGCAATCTTCTCCTTCACAATCTTCATCACAGTCTTCGTCATTGCTTTCTTCACAATCCTTTTTACAATCAGCCCTATTATTATACGCATTATCATAAAGTTCATCAAAGCTATTTAATATTCCCTGTGCCTTATTTTCAACTTTCTCATATTGTTGATATATAGGACCGAAGTCGAAGTCTAACTCTAATAAATCTTTAATTACATCAGGCGGTGTGATATCGGTTGCATTAGTCCAGTATCCTACTTGGCCGGAAATCATTGTTCCATTTTCAGTCTCCATTAATCTATTGGCTTTTGAATACACCTTGAATACTTTAGGACTAAGCTTTACTAATGCTTTGATTCCCTTACCGATTCCGCCTGTAGCAACAAAAGTTCCTAACTCTATTCCACCCTTTTTGTATAAATTATCTGTGTATGATTTTTGATATTGTTTCATTTCCTCAATTAATGCTTTACTCCTATCTTCCAAACCAAACATAAACTTTCTATAAGTGAGCTGCTGCTGATCCGTGAACCATGGTTTACCGACATCACCTTCATGACATTTCTTATTTAAAAGAGCTTTAATTAATTTTTTCTTAATTTGCGTTACCTTAGTGATGTGTTCAATCCCAAGTTCCATATGATTCATATTAGCGGGCGCTACTATAAAATCCGTATAGTCAAATGCATCCAAAAATTCAGAAGCCATATTACTACTTTTTCCGAATAAAATTTTATAGTTTCCCGGAATCTTTCTTTGTGCCATGGGCGACAAAGGACCTATCTCAGCATGGGATATAACGGTCCGCAGAGCTATATGCTCGTCCACATCAATGTGAATAATCTCCATTTCGTCTACTCCGTTGACCATCGTATATACTATATTGCCCTCATCGCCTTTGAGTACAAAGGGTTCGTTTTCCAGTGCGTATGCGGCAGCCTCGTCGTAGTCCATTTCTTTTATGGAGAAAACAAATGGGTCTTTATCACTTACTGAAACTTGAAAGTTCAATGTCTCATCATCACACGGCAGCAGTTCTGTTTCTCCCTTTTCTGCTGCTTTTCTTGCGGCTTGCATTATTTTCTCTATATGCTCTTTCTCAGACTGAGCCCTTGCTGCTTTCTCCTCATCGCTCATAGGAGGAATGGGGCCTTCTGTATAAGCGTATGCCGAAATAGGGATTTTGTTAGTATTAGGGTAGTTAGATATAGCATACCAACATTGCTGTACATCGTCGTATTCAGCATCCAAAGTGCGAATCGTACCGTCAGATGCCAACACGTTAATATGCACTTTTTCCACATTGGACATGTCCATGTCGTCAAAATAGGCCAAAAAGGTAAATTCTGTGGTGTAAGGCGATCCTGACCAGAACTTCTCCAATTTATAGATGTAAGATTGTTGTTTGGCTGATGGGTCATATAAGTCGAAAGTTATTGGATTTTTCCTTTGGTCTAACATAACGACTCGTTTTGCAAACACATTGTTAGGACTAAAAGTAACATATTTGACATCCGACTCTATCACACCAGCATCCGGAACCGTCATACGTGCTTTGATGGCATGTGTCTGATTTATGACAGTAGAGGGGTATTTTACGAGAACAGACCATTCACCCGTTGGTTCTACAGAAGTAGTTGCAACCAATTGGTCGTAATCATATATGTCTATCTTATTACCCCTATAACCGGTTTCCCCGGTACCGGTGATTAGCAAGTCGGAAGGGGAGAAAAACATAGTTGATTTCAGGTTAAAGCCGTTAACAATTACCCATACCGTTCCGATGGGCTGAATTGTTTCTACGCCGTCTAATTTGAAACGTACGGAACCGGAAACGCGGAACTCTCCTACTTGTAAGGGTTTCAGACAGAAACTAAGAGCGTTGTCTTCTATATTGGGGAAGATATATTGCCCGTTCTCAATCCGATAGTTGTCGGTTCTTGAACCTAAGAAAACAGAGTTCTCCACCAAGTCGATTTCTTGGGGCAAATCCACCAATAATTCCACATTGCTGATACGTCCAGCATATTGGTCAGCAAAAGAGATGTATGAATATACGGTATTGGTCTGACCAACGTTCAGTATGTTCTTGTCGACCCCTATATATGTATACTTATTTTTTGTAAAACGGAGTTTCTCCATATCTAATGCCGGCACGCTGCCAACATCAACCGACAGGATGCGCCCGTCTTCGATATGCACGGCTGTTTTTGCATAGTCGGTTCCTTCTATCAACTTCATGTCATTGAGAGTGGACAGCAGTAACACATGGCGCAAGAGCGTGTTGGTAGTCATTGTGATAAGCGTATAATCACCCGGGGCAAGGTTGGCAAAATCCAGATTATGAGACTTATAGGTGTTGGAGCGTACGAAAAATCCGTCGGAATCATACAGAACACCCATCACTGAGGCATTCTCAAAGTAAGTCGCCTGAGCCGTAAGAGCACCTTTCTGTACGATAGGCAAGGTGACGTATCCCAAACCGTTGTTAGGAATCTCGCAGGTGTCGCTGACCGGGCTGAAGCTGTTGCTCTGACTGGAAACAGTTACAATCAACTCATCGCCTGTTCTCACGCCGGAAAGGAAATACAGTTTTCTTTCTTTGCTGATGAAATTAGTTATCGTTGAGTTTTTTGTTTTGTTATATACTTGGTAGGCAGCATCGTCGAATGCATCGTAGCCGTCTATTGTTTGGGCTTCCTCGCCTTCTGCCACTGTCTTGGTATAGGTAAACCACGGGGTGACGGTGATACCGTGGAACATTTCCATCTCTATATCAGGCAGAGCACCATCGGCGGCAGGTACGCCCATTTGTATTTTCTTGGGCAACAGGTAAGCCGGGGCGGAAGCGGATAGTTCGCCATGCTCGTTTGTCCCTTGCAATTCGTAGTGTCCGTTTTCGTCAGTCTTGGCGGTAACGGCCTCAGTGTAACCATCGCCTAATTGCTGGGTCAGTGACACAGTAGCATCCGCGACGGGTTCACCCGTCTCTTTGTCCTTCACTAATCCGTGCAGGGTCATCTGCTGTACAGGCTGCAGTTGAAGAGTCAAAAGGTTGCTGCTTTCCACGTTGACGGTCAGTTGCATGGCATCGGGGGCAACATATTGGCGGGCAAGTTCGTCACGAAGCTTGACGGTGCAACTTAATTTTGTGCCATCCGCTACCCCTCTCAGGCGGGGTACATACCCAATAGTCTTGTCCGCCTCATCGGTCCACAGAATAGAAACTTTGTCGGTTATATCTGTCCCGTCGGGGAGAGTTACTTTTACGCTCACTTCTTTTGCTTGCCCCAGTTTATCGATGGTTAGCGTCAGTTCTTCTTCTCCTAATTCCGCAGGTTCGGTCTGTCCCAACAGTTGTCTGTAGGCATTTTTCAGAGAGGCTTGGTATTCATTTCCCATCACTAAGCCGGTAAACAGGAACTCGCGCTTGTTGAGTATCGGAAGGCTTTGCGCATACTGACTGCGCAGGTTTTTGAGTTCCACGGTCATGTCCTCATAATACCCGTCAGGAGCGTCCGTAGGTATTTTGACCGAGATATTACCGGTCTGGAGAGGCTGGATATTTGGGAAGTCTTTCCATCCGTCTGCCTGCTTGTACAGTTCGATGCTTTCAGCCGGCACACGAATCAATACTTTATCCTTTGAAACCAGCATGGAATCTGAGAGATAAGGTCCCCCAAAAGCATCTTTGTGGCATCGTGGCGGTATGGTTGCATAGCAGTCAATTGTGTTGATGTTAGAACGTGGGAATGCATCAGCGATACTGTCAACACTTGCTCCCAAGATAATATAATTGAGATTAGGCAAGGTCAAGCCATATACCGATTTTAAGGTTTCTATTCCGCTTGTCTGTGACAAGTCGAGCGACTTAAGAGAATAAAAACAATCGAAAGTCTTATAGACGTTAAACAAAGATTCTATGCTCCCTATAACAACGCAACTCAACACATCGCGTTTCTCAAAATTATATATTTCTTGGGCTACGCTAATGGATGTTTTCACATCGCCATTCCGAATGTCGTCAAGAATCAACACTCCCGTAGCGGCATCAAAGTGGTTGGAACCCGGGGAATATGGTTGCTCTACTTCATGCTTCAGAACAGCAGTAAGACGGATGTCATATTTACCCATTACAATGGTTATTTCCGGAGATGTAGAGAACATAGCTTTATCGCGCATCCAACCGACAAAAGAATAATGAACATGTCCTGTTTCCGGGAAGGATGAATTACATAATATGGTGTATTTTTGTCCTTCGTAAAGGGGTTCTATAGTATAAATACATTTATCGTCTTGTATGTCTGTTTTAATAAGATAAGAAGGGTGGACTGCATCGTAGTATCTGACAGCAAGATCAAGTGGAGCTTTAGACTCGATAGTTATAGTATGTGTTGGAGTCTCGTCAGCCCATGCTACCACCGGTAGCAATAATGCCAATAGGAAAAATAAATACTTTTTCATATCTTAATAGGTGCTAAATTATTTAACAATCACTTTATGACTCGTTTGCCCTTGCCGGAGGATATATATACCGCTCTGCGTCGGAGCCGACGGGAGGATACGTCCTTGCATGTCGTAATAGACCGGTTCTCCGTAAGAGGCGTTGGTATGCGGAATAGCATTCGTACCCTTCTTTGCAAAGCGTACACTGAACCGATTGGCAACAGAGCCGCTGTTTGCATCGAATGTATATGCTGTTTCGGTCAGGTCCGTCTCTGCGCCTGTCTGCAGGTCGGTCAGCACCACCGCCATCTGTTCATCGGGATTGTCCTGCAATGACAATGTATAACTTCCTGTCTCGGGGAAGATCATGCCCAAATAAACCATACCCTCCGCGAGCGGGCGCTCGTTGATGGCATATTGGATACCGCCGTCTAATACATAGAGTTGAGGCTTGTTGCCGCGTCCCATCATCTTGGCTGCATCATGCGCTAACTCGTAGGCGGTGGAAGCCTCTTCGTTGAGTACGATACGCGTGCGGTCATGGCCTGTCTCACTGCTCAGATTGAAATTATAGACGCGGCGCTCGGAATCGCCAGCCTGTCTCTTGGCGGCATTCCGTGCCGGGGCATATTTGAGTTGCCACAGCCCCCCCGGGTCATTATGCAATCTGCCGTCTTTGCTGAATGTAATTGAGATGGAGTCTTCCGGACATTGCACGAAAAACGTCTCGTTGGGGTAGAGGTAATACTCGTCGTCAAGCGGTGAAAAAGCGTAATAAGAAAATCCGTCAAACACAGTGATAGGTGCCGTGAAATCCAGATAGCGGATGTCGTAGAAACAGGGATAAGGATTGCCTATGTGATTCCAACTCTCGCAGTGTTTGTATTGCGAGGGATAGGCAGTCAGAGGCACCGTCACATCGCCGTTGGTAAACAGCTGCTGTTTGTTCCCGGTGTCCATTGCTTTGAGACGCAATGTGGTTTGTTTGTAGGAATAAATACTATTTTCATTATTAGAAAATTTTCCGATGAATTCTATCAGATAGCCGTGGTTGGCATGCAACACCTCGTTTGCAGAGAGTTGACGCCAATAGCCGTAACCGCCAGCCGTAGCTCGTTTGGCTCCGTCAAATTCCATGCATACGACCTCCATGGTGCATTTGTCTTGTAATTCGGGGAAGGTAATATCCGATATCTTTACATCAAAAGGAAAAGTGACAAAATAGTATTTTAAGTCGGAAATCTCTTCATAATACCATGGAGGAGTTCCCCCCTTCCACGGCATCGAACTTTCAAACAAATGATAGGTCATTTCAATTTCATCTGCCGTAACGGGTGAGTTGAATATGGCTGTTGAGGGAATGATATTGAAATGGGCACTCGTAATCGGGTCGGTGTATTGTTCGAAATAGTATTGTCCGCAATCTTGGTCAAGCACGAATTTTTTGAGTTTCACGGGCTTGTCGGCATCAAAGGTCAATTGGGCGGGATAGAAAACTTGCATATCTGAGAAAGGAACTTTGTCACGATACCATTTAGATGAATTAGAGGTCCATTCTGCGAATGCCGTTTCATAAGTATGGAAGAGTCCGTAGGATGAGCCGTTTGCGTTATTCTCTGATGCAACCACATACCATCTTGGCACTGTAAGACGGGCGTTGTCTGCCAATCCGTCGGTTCGGGAGATGGTAATATCGGGCTGATAACCCGCAAACAGATGCTCGACCGGCTCGGTTATCGCCACCAGACTGCCGTCTTTGTAAGGAGCGGTTTGTGCATACAAGTCCATCGCTATGGACGGCACATGCAGGTTTATTCCGGTAAGCGGAGAACTCATAGGCTGGTCCAGCCCCTGCTTATAACCGCTTGACGTTCCCCAATAGGGCGGATAGACCGAGCGAAGATACAGATCCTTGAACTGGTCGGAGAAAGTGACGTTGAACTGAACCATGGTGGCAGGCAAGTCAAGCGTGGTAAGTGCATTGACAGCGGGCAGCAGAAAGACCTCCGTACCGTCCGGAACAGTAATCTGCTGCGGGTCGCACTGGTAGTCGCCGTCAGCTATCAGAACCCTGCGGAGCGAGGTTCTGTACCCTTTATAGATATACTCACTCGGAATGTTCAGTGTCTGCTGCTCCGACTCTATACGGTTCAGCGTCAGGAAGAAATAGCCGGAAGCATCGTAGGCGGTTTTTATGTCGCTGTTAAAAAACAGCTTGGTGCCGTCCGGCAGCGTACAATAAAGGGCGTTCCTTTTTTTGTAGTTCGCCTCGTAAGTTGTGTCCGACAACTGAATCGGTTCAGACAACTGTGCTTGTGCACCCACGCTATGCAGGAGTGCCAAGAGTCCGGTTAGCAGGGACAATTTTAATCTTTGGTACTTCATATAAGTGTAGATTTGTTGGTTACATCTCAATTCCGGTTTCATCATAATAAGACAGTGTATGAAACCAATTTTCATTTTACGCTGCAAAGGTACAACAAATATTTGATATATGCAAGAAAAATATAGAAAAATAATCGGTCACCCGTTAAGAGTCCGTTAAGACTCTGTTAAAAGTCTGTAAAAGGTATATGCCTTCGGTTGCTGAGATTTTTAAGCAAATCATTAGTGTTTCTTGAAATAAGTAAATAAAGCATAAGTAGTGATGCGATCATTTTAAACAAAAACCAACAAAACCCTTTGAGCGCTTTAAAAGCTTGACTTCTTTTATAAATTGCTATTAAAATCTGCTTGTAAGCAAGCTTCCAGACAGTTTTTGCTACCAATTTGCCAACTCTTTTGAGTAAAAGCACTCAAAGCAATAAACATAAAAAACATTTTTTCTAAGGTAAGCAAGCCAGAAAAAAGCACCCGCAAATTGCGAGTGCTTTCGTATAGAAGGGATTTATTTCCCCTTTCGGCAATGCTAATGGATTACCACTGGTCGTTAGTATCGATTGTGTTAACCTTACCGGCACCGTTGGAAGCAGCACCCGAACCGGCCAAAATCATAGACTCCATTATCATATTTACTACCTGTACTGCAGGTTGATTATAAAGCTTTTTCATAATTGTGTCTCCTTAAACTTTAAACGTTAAACATTCAACATTACTTTACAATCTGACCTTGTGCATTGTAGCGAACGCCATTCTTGATAATAATGAGTTGTCCGTTCTCAATCAACTTTTCGCTACGCATCATCTGTGTCTTGCCATTCTCCAAACCTGTCGGAGTATTGAAGATAAAGCGCATACGTTTCGGAGCACCTGCACCGCCGCCATAGATGATATATGCCTTGTGCGCTGCCAATGTGCCGCTATATTGATAGAAACCAACACCCGTCACATTATTGTCAGTCGAGTGTCCGCTCAATACATAGCAGTTTGCGGGAGCTGTCTTCTCTGAATCCGTTCCGAGCAGATCATTGGCAGCACTAACCGTAACGGCAGCATCGTCCGTCGGAGTGAGGATTACCGAAGGAGAATTCGATTTGAGGATGAGAGCTGTGTTGGCAGGAATAACTTGTCCTCCGTCTGCTACTTTGGTTAAGTTCATATCTTCACCGCTGATAGTAGCTACGTAGGCTTCTGTACCTACAGGCAGTCTGTATTTCTGCGTCTCGTTGAAATGGGTGCTATAATAAACACCAGCGTTGTCCGGATCCAGATTAGCTGCAATAGGATATGTCGGAGTCATATCCAGCGCCTTCAGCATAGCTAACGGCGCATCCTTAGTAGCAGCAGGAGTACGTCTCGGTGCAGGATTTGGACTGGTTTTATCCGCAACATAGATCACAACAGCCTTCTGGGTGGCTATATTATAATGAATGTTGTGCGTTTCCAGAGTAGGATTGTCATAGTGTCTTGCTAATACATCTCCAAACATCATAACACGCACCTCATAATTATCATCGAGAACTTGGCAAGTTACACTGAAATCACCTTCGCCGGCAGCAAGCTCGAAACTAATCGTATTCGGAAGGGCTGCTTCCCAAGCCGGAGAACCGTACGCATAATTCGCCATGGCATACCGAACTTCTTCGTTCGTCAGAGCGCCTTTTATATTTAAGGCTTGTTCTGTACCATCGTACTCGGCGTTGCAAACCAGGCTGGCGCTGGAAGCCGGACTGGTAGCTAAGCTGAGCGAGGAAGTCAAGGCAGGCTTCGAAGACTTGATATGAACAGGGAACTTGAGGATTTTGAACTTTCCTTCCGCATCTCCTGTTTCGTAACGCGCATATCGTACGGTAAACGTATCTGTACCTGCGGTCAGTGCGCGAAGTTTCTTCTCACCTGCAAGGCTGGCTACATAATAATTCTTCGAACCCCAAATGGAGAAGGATGGAGCATAGACCGGATGATACGGGTTAACTTTCTCACGTAATTTCAAATTTACGAACTCTTCACCTGTTTCCATGTTAAATTCATAATCATCCGGCACAATCGAGCCATCGTCAAATGCCAGCACACATTCTCTGGTCGTAGCTTTACCTTCAATCACATGGATAGTAAATGTGATGCTTGCCGGTTGGTACACCTCATTACCTGCCGTAGAAATCGTAATTTCTGCATCACCAAAGTGAATATAATCATCTCGGTAATCAAACTCGATAGAATTCCCTGAAGTCTCGGTAAGGGTAATGACGTCCTCATTCGGAATAGAAGGCACATTGCTCGTCACAGAGTATGTCATCTCAAGGTCTAATTCGGATGGCTGCTTCACGTAGTAATGTCCATTTCCATCGAAGTCTTCATATACATAAACAGGATAAGTAGTTTTAGGCGTAGCAGAAGTTCCGGGTTCAAACACCCCTCCATACATATCTTTTATGATGGTTGCTTCTGAGATATAATTCCAGTCTACTCTCAAGTCAGGTACTTTTCTTGGATCCGGTGCGGGAGCAGCTCCAGCTACCGTAAACACGATGGACTCTATTTGCGAGAAATTGATATTTCCGTATTCATAGGTGCATGCCAGTTCTACGGACGCTGCTGCATCACCGGACCAAGTCAGTTTGCAGGTATTTCCATCCCAAGACCATCCCTCTGACAGATATTCATTGCCAATCAGGGAATAGCCTGAGTTACAGCCACTGCCGGTAATAACAATGCCTCTCAACTCGTTGTTTTCCGGGGCGGTAAAGGTGAGTGATCCGTCACCTACGACCATAATACTACCTCCATCTTCTAAATTACCAGAAATAGAAGCGCCTCCATTGGTCGGAGCCGCAGCAGAAACTGTGATGCCATTTACCGTTTGTTCTTGGTTGGCACCTACTTCGACTTCTCCATTCATTACGATAACGTTAAAATCTGAGAAATCCGTCCATGTAACGGTAGAGGTGGGAACGAAACCGGAAACAGTAAACTCGATCAACGTGATCGGACCGGAAGTGAAAGAAGTCGAAGAATTATTACCATGCAGGAGTACGGATGCAGCATTACCGGTCCATATAAGTTGCATGTTCTCTCCATCCCATTCCCATCCGGTGGCCAATGGCGTCATATCACTCGGATACATGTCGCAGTGAATGACGATGCTGGTCAACGTACCGGATTCGGGAGCAAAAGTGAGCGATCCGCCATCACTCATGGAGAAATTACAATACGGCTCCGGCAACTGAGTATCATACATGAAATGACAATACTGGCCTGCCGTATTCACCGCATTGTTGGTGACGGTAATGCCTTTAATAGTTTGCGATTCACCCGTGGAGTTGTTACCCATTCGAACATTGACCGTTTCAAGGTCAGATGAAGTCCATTCAATGACTGTGGGTGATTGTGCCCATGAACTGACGGTGAGCGCCAGGAGGGCAATGAGTAAAGTAAATCTTTTTCTCATAATAATTTGAGTTTTAGTTAATAATGTTTGTTATATATATATGAAAAGGCAGTACATAGCACAAAACTATGCACCGCCTAAACGTTGCCAAATAAAACATTTTGATCCTCTATGCTGTAAAATACAACAATGGGGGGGGGTAAAATTGGATATTTGATTATAAATGAACATAGGTATTAGTTTTCAATTGTCAGAGATAAAGGGCAGTTATTAGATATCTCATGCAGCCAATTTTCTTAACACATCATCTTTCATAGCATAAAATGTCTTGGACAATCTCTTGCCCTGACTTGTCAGCTCTTGCTCAATCTCTAATAGAAAAGCAAGATTTTCTTTGAGTTTTTTCTTAGTCATATTATCCTAATAATTATAATCGGCGGCAAAGGTACAAAAAATATTTGATATATACAAGAAAAAAATGCAATTTTTGTGCAGATTTTCATAAACCGCCGGATTATCAGTGATTTTTCCGGAGATAAAATAATGAACGCGCATGTACGCGCGCTCATTATTTATTGGTTCTTAGTGTTTCTTTTTGTTCGGAAGTTCGAGTCCGTATCCTTTGCGTTTGTCTTCGATCTTCAGCGCGAGACTCAGTAAGAAAGCGAGTACGCCGAAGGAGGCAAAAACAATCATCGGGACGAGATAGCCGTCCGTGGCTACACGCAGTTTGCCGATGAGCAGCGGAACGAGGCAAAGCCCGATATTCTGCACCCAGAAAATGAGGCAGTATGCCGAGCCGAGCACTTTCTCATCGATGATCTTCGGCACGGACGGCCACATCGATGCCGGCACGAGCGAGAAGCTGACACCGAGGATGAGGATCGTGACGAGGGCAAGCGTCTTGCTCGGATAAGCGGGCAGCACGAATGCGAACACACTATGGCACGCAATCATGATCACTGCGCCGAGGAGCATCATCGAAGCACCTTTGCCCTTATAGTCGATGAACGCGCCAAGGAAAGGCGTGAGAACCATCGCGAGTATCGGGAACCACTTGAACAGACCGGCCGCCTCCGCATTGCTGATAGCGAGCGTCTCTTCCAGGAAATTCGTAGCGAAACGCTGGAAGGGGAAGATAGCCGAATAATAGAGCACGCAGAGGAGCGCTACTATCCAAAACATCTTCGACTTGAAGATCTGTACGAGGTCGGATACATGGAACTCGTCCTCCGGATCTTTCTCCGCCGTTGCTTCACCGATAGCCACGAGCTGGTTGTCGAAAGTCTTGTCCATGATAGTGAAGACGAAGAAATTGATGAGACCGATCACCAACAGCAGGGACGCAAAGAGCAGCGGAGCGGTAACCGAGTTAACGCCATTCACCGCAAAATGCGAGCTGAACATAGGCGAGAGCCACATGGCGGCAAACACACCGAGACGCGCGATCGCCATCTCCAGACCCATCGCGAGTGCCATCTCTTTGCCTTTGAACCACTTGGCGAGGATCTTGCTGACGGTTGTTCCCGCCATCTCGCATCCGCAGCCGAAGATCATGAATCCGAACATCGCCAGCTTGGCGCTACCCGGCATCGTGGGCCACCATGCGTTGAGCCATTCCACCGTATTGGCCTCTTCCCATGAGATACCCCAGTATTTGATGGCGGCACCGATGACCATGAGGCTCGCCGAGAGCAATCCGGTGAAACGGACACCCATCTTATCGAGGATGATACCGGCGAGGATGAGGAAACCGAATACGTTCAGCAGGTATTCACCGGCTGCATAGGTTCCGAAAACACCCTGGTCCCAACCGATGGTGTCGTTAAGCAACGAAGCCAGCGGAGAGAGGATGTCCACAAACATATATGCAAAAAACATCATCGAAGCCACAAGGACCAATACCGCCCATCGTGCTACCAAGCTGTCACGCAGAGTCTTTTGGATTTTTTCTACCATAAAGTCATTTACAATTTGTTCATTTACCATTTAATCATTTATTAGGTCATTGGGCGATTTGGTCAATTGACGATTGGACCATTTCTTCTTCTTTTTTAACCATTCCGCCTTTTTCTTCTCATACTCGGCGTAATGGCTTTCCAGATATCCGTCTTCCATTACTTGATGCCTAATTCTTTCTTGACAGCGGGAGTGGCGTCAATAGCGTCATCGCCGATATGAACCATCGCCGCGGAATCAAAGATATAGGTGTATTTCTCGCGCTCGCCTACCGCCTTGATGGCTTTCGACATACGCTCGTGGATAGGCGCTAACAGTTCTTGCTGTTTCTTCTGGATGTCCTGCTCGGCAGTCTGGTAGAAAAGCTGGATGCGCTGGTTCATCTCCTGCAACTCCTGTTGACGGATCTGCTTTACGGCGTCAGCCATAGTGGCTTCCTGTGCCTGATAATCCTGCATTTTCTTCTGGATCTCTTCGTTCATCGAAGCCAGTTGTGCTTCGTACTGACCCTGGATAGTGTCCATTTTTAACTTCACTTGACTTACTTCGGGCATCTGGGAGAACAGTTCCTGCGTGTTGATGTGACCGAATTTCTGCGCACTGACTGCCATCGGCAGGATCAGCATCATTGTAATAATAATCTTTTTCTTAGCCATAAAGGCACGATTAATTTTAAAATTTTTCATTGTTATAAATATTTTTTATTTATTTCGATATGACGTCATGACGACATGACGATTATTTTGCTCCTAATTTGTGCAGTACCTGATCGGAGACGTCGAGTTTGGAGGACATGTAGATGAGCGCCGGGTCCGCCGAACGGTCTTTGACAACGACGATGCGTTTCTCGTTAGCCACATCCTGAATGGCGTTATATACCTCGTCCTGGATAGGTTTGATGAGTGCTTCGCGTTTCTTGTACAACTCGCCTTCCTGACCGAAATACTTGCGCTTGAGTTCCAATACCTCCTGCTCTTTCTTCACGATCTCCTGTTCGCGCTCCGCCCGCATGTTCTCGCTCAGGAAAATCTGCTCCGTCTGATAGTTCGTCGCCATGACGCGTGCTTCCTGCTGGGCGGCATCAATCTCTTTCTGCCAGCGTTTGGACAGCATGGACAGCTGTTCGTTCGCCT
>Ga0310694_10003453_pt1 | contig 15526 bp, 19 predicted proteins | sample 174DNAGHGhighgp2_FD_203884 | JGI IMG/M metagenome (GOLD analysis project Ga0310694, IMG submission 203884) | Sheep rumen microbial communities from Palmerston North, Manawatu-Wanganui, New Zealand - 1742 DNA GHGhigh gp2 (v2) (version 2) | ecosystem: Host-associated > Mammals > Digestive system... | reverse complement strand
ATGACATGTATTCTCCATTTATTCCAATATTAGATAATTGTGGTATAGATTCCACGTACCAGATACATATAACAAACAATGATAATTGTTTTGAATAATAAGGATTGTATAAAAACATTATGAAGAACATTGGACGTGGAATGAGGATTGGTCATTCAATGAGGCCTTGTAGTTCTATTTATTTTCTGGGGGTTGCTATTTATTTAATATTTTGTGGCCATGCTTGCTCGCCTGCAGATCCATCAAAGCTTGATTGTGGTTTGTTTCTGGATATATATACACCAAAAAAAGCAGATTCGATTCATGTGGCAATTTACAGAAACGATACCTTGCTTTATTTGTTGAAAGATTCCATTCCTTGTAAGGAATGTGATAGACGAGTCAACCTGGAAAAAAGTTGTAAGGATTTATATCGGGAAACGGGACAAAATTATGGTCGATATTACATCGATGAAAAGGCGTTTTGTGGAGAACAAGAAACTTTATTTAAGACTATTTCTGTTACAATTGACAACGGCGGGCCTGTAGGTTATATAAACGCTCATTACATTCCAGAAGACAGTCGTGATTACTCGACATTTGCGACACAGAAAAATGGTTGCAACATAGATTCTACCTATAAGATTATAGTTGTGGATAATGCTAGTGAGTTTATAGTTGAAGATGATACTAGTGAATAAAGTTTTCGATTCATGACATAATGAGAAAATTTTTCACTGCTCGCAAGACAAAAATATACGTCTTATAGGGGCTCTTTATGAGCGAAGATAAAACTGGAGGTCATTACGCCCTTTTACAGCAGTTCCACTTGGCAGGGGTATCATCTATGGTGAAGTTAAAAATGACAATATTGGCCTTTTCCTGCATGGTCTTGTGCGGGTGTTTCGTCAATCATCTGCTGAACTATCCATTTCGTTTAATGGAAAATATAGATTCCCTTCCAATAGATTTCGATAGCAGGGACTCGTTGGTTTTTGAGTTTGACAATATCAAGTCTGACAAGATATTCTATCTTTATCGTCAAAATCTACAGGGGCCTTATAGCGTTGATATATGTACGGAAAATCCTTATACAGCTAATTTTAATGTAAGATTGTCAGTTACAATGATTGCTGGTGGTATAGAGCGCAAAAGAGTCAATATACCTCTATTTTACGGGGGATTAGGCTGTGATGAAGCCAATAGTGGTTGGACTGTGGGTCAAATAAGTTTTCCCCATGATTTTGATCGAAATCAAAAGTTGACGATAATTCTTCAAATCTTGGAAGACAAAGATGACTTTCTCAAGAAACTGAAAAATCCAAAGTTGGTTCTTTGGGCGGGTACAGGGACTTTCTAATGAATAGGGTAGAATACTCAGCCTGTTTCCCTGTAACAGATGTTCACTACGAGGATGTCGTCACTTCGACAAATGAACGTCCCCGTTATGATGGAATGATTTCCAAACTGACGACCAGATATGGTATGGCGGACTCTTCCGGTAACAGGGAATCCTCGTTCCTCTATGACATGCCGGGCAATTTGGTCAAGCGGAGCGGGACTGCCCCGGAGGCGACATTTAGTTTCGACAAGAACGGTCGAACTCTTACGCAGGGGTACGATGGGAGCACGCTTGGCTACAACTATTACGATGGTTCCTACAGGCTCAACAGGGTTACGGGGTCGATTGCCCTTGACTCGGCAAGGAAAGCCTCCAGGACAAACAACTTTGTCTACGACGCCTCGGGCCGTATGGTGGCGGACAGTTCCAAGAACCTGTCCGTGGAATACGACCCCTACGGAATGCCCGTTTCCTTTGTGCAGACGTTGGATTCGTCGGTATGGCGGGAACTGATGGTTTACGATGTCTCGGGATGGCGAGTTGCCTCCCTTGCTTACGAAAATGATTCCTTGCGCGTGATCCGCACCGACATTATGGTGGGCGGCAGGAAGGTCCTGGAGCGCCGCATGGCCTATAGCGCCAACGACAGTTCCGTTGCCGAATACAGGATGATTCAGGGCAAGTCGGGAATCGTGGGTCGAATTCTGCCCGACTCCTCGAAGGAATGGTATATTAAAGATTACCAGGGTTCCTTGGTGATGACCCTTGTAGATAACGGAACAGGTAATGTATTTGCCTATGAGCCTTATGGTGCTCAGCAAAAAATCCAGGTGTCCGGCGAAAGTCCCGCCGAACAGTACACCGGTAAGGAACTGAATGAGCGCGTGGGCTTGTACTATTATGGGGCAAGGTTCTTTGATCCGATATTGGGAATTTGGATGACTCCTGACCCTGCAAGGCAATACATGAATCTTTACGCGTTCGGCGGAGATCCGGTGAATAAGATTGACCGAGATGGACGAAAACTAAGCTTTAGTTGGAAAAAGGCTCTTGGTTATGTGGCTGCGGACATATTTACTGGAGGGTTTGTCAGTGAAGCTACAGGAGCTGTCACGACTACGGCGATGGCAACTGCAGGTGGCATACAAACAGCTCCTGCGACTCCTGTAGCATTGGCGTCCTCTATAATAAGGGGAGAAAGTAAATCACATAACCTTAATTCTTTCATTACAGGAATGTATATAGATGCTGCGGGTGGTGTAGGCCCTGCTGCAGGAATCATGACCACAATGTCCTATGGCCAGCGATGTTATTATGGGGATTGTGGCTCCGTGCTATCGGATGCTGTAATGGGCGGTTTTTTTGCCGATGATATTGGTCATATGATTGGTCTTGCAAATGTTAAGTATTTTGGTGGAACTGCGGATTGGTATGATGAACCTGGGGTGTCGGAATATTATAGGGGAAATACCGTGTATTCCGGTGGATTTATGGAAGGACAGTCAGCAGGCTTTTCTCATTTTGGCCATGCAACATTTGTTCCAGATCGTAAAGAAAAGGGAACCATCGCTCATGAGATAAATCATTCGTATCAGATGGAGGCTTATGGAAATCGTTTTGGATATTATGATAATTATCTAGAACAAAATAGTTGGGGATTGACCAGTGAATCTCCGACATATTACACGAACAGCTTAGAAATGGATGCGTATTTTATGGGTTATCTAAGAAATAATGGTCATATAAATGTCTATGGAGAAGGTTTGGAAGATGCTAGTGAGGAAGAAATAAAGAAATGGTCAAATGAATTTTATCAGTATTATCTAAACGATAGGCCTGGATCAAAAAATTACAAAGATCAAATTATAGAAAAATTTGGCGTAAATTGGGTTTGGCATAAAGATTGGTGGATGGAGTATTGAATTATGCATATTTATACAATGGTTAGGTTATTGTTCATGCTTTCATTACCTTTTCTTTTCGGTATGTATTGTTCTAATGATGATGGTATGGATTTTTGTCGGAACAATTTTGACTGTATAGTACGCGTACCACAGGATGATTCTGTTTGGATTGAGTTGTATTCTGGGGATACTTTATTAGAAGTTTATTCTATGGTGTCACCTTTGTATAGTTATGCGAGATTGCCACATGTTGGCGAAGAACATAATTTCAGAAAAAAAATTACACTCCGAATTCATATTTTTTGTAATAAAAAATGGCAGGAAGCCGTTGATTACGAGTTTGAAAATAGAAAGGATAAATATACGAATATTGATTTTGACTATTTTGACATATGGCATGAGGATTCTTTGGGCATACAAATTCTTAGCAAAGAGTTTTTGACGGAATGTCCTGAGCTGGCTCCATACCGAATTTTTAAAAATACTAATCATCCTCCTAGCTGTTTTGTCCCTGAAATTTCCCCAAACAAATATTGATATGAATGAAATTGACGATGATTATCAAAATATTACCAATGGTATAAATTCAGACTTAGAAAACCTTCGACATCCAAACGATTGTTATGTCGGCTGTAATGGGTATACAAATTTTTAAAGGAACATATTAATGATTTGTCCGAAATGCAATCGAAAATACGATGATGATATGCCTCGCTGTCTGTGGTGCGATGCACTAAATATAAACTATGAAATGAATGTGAATAAACGGCAAATTAATGAGGAATTGAAGACGGATGCTTTGAAAAAAAATGTAGAATCCTCTAAGGGAACAGTTGTTTTTTTGCTTACTGCTTTAGGTGGAGAATGCGGATTGCATCTATTTATGACGGGATACTATTTAAGAGGGTTCGCTTATCTTTTTTTGGGAAGTTTCACTTATTCTCTTCTATGCGGCTTCTTTGGTATGTTTGTTTTCCCTTTATATTTCTATTTCTTGGCACCTGCGTTCGTTGTGACAATCAGGTTTCTATGTTTTCGTGATTTGTGGAATATTTGTCGTGGAAAATTTTTTAACAAAAAAAAGAAAATTTTGTACAGTTCAGCCAAATGGATGAATGTGTTGCTCCCTTTTGTAGGTTGTGTTTACCTGCTAATTTCTGGGTTTGAATGTATAAATCAATTTGCCAACTATTCAATGATTGGTCAAAAAAGGTTGAAATCTATTATGCAAACTTATGTTGATTGTCAAGAAAAATATTTTATGTTGAATAGAAAAATAGGGACTGTCGATGAAATAAATTTTGATTCAATCGTTGATATAAATTCTAACTATTTCACGTATAATGAAATCACAAACGGGATTGAAATTGAAAATCAAACATCGTACGGATCATGTCAAAGTCATACTAAATGGAGAATTACTGCAAATTTTGAAAAAAAATTGAATTGGAAAATTGATTTGCCAGAAGAAAAATTTTGCAGAAAAATTTTCCCAGAACTAAAAGAGCTGAAAAAAAAGATTCAGTCACCCTAAATGTTAGCGAGAATTCATCACTCATTTGAAGACTATGAGTACTTCTAAAACCCCTGTTTTTTTTGAGAGAACGAGATTTTTTTTGTAATAAGGACGCCTTCGAAGCATACGTCTTTTTGTTCATAATATTGCTCCAGCCTGAATGAAATCAGGCTGGAGTTTTTTTGTTTTACAGGGCGTGGCCGAGTAGGCCGTGCCCTGTGTTGCGTCCGGGCGGTTTTGATGCGATCCTGAAATACAAGGGTTGCGAAGAGGTGTAAAATGGTAGACGAAGATGTTCTGGAAAAAGTCTATCAGGAACGCCTGGAAGAGCGCATTATTGCGCATTTTGTCTTTGGTAGTGCGCGTGGTGTTTGGTTATGAAACAAAGCTGGGTTGGTTGATTTTATCGGTGTTTTAAAATGAAATAAAATAATAAGAAAAAAAATACAAAATTATGGAAAATGGCCTCTATTGGGGCCGTTTTTCTTTTGGCACGGTATTTGCAATGGAGTCGGCATTATCGGCAATCCAGCCATCTTTATGAGGAGAGTGGTCTTTATGACAAGAACCTATAACATTTTTATTAGTCATTCCTGGGGTTACGGGGATGATTACGAGACCCTGACCGGGTTTCTTTACGGGCATCCATATTTTTCTTGGCGGAATTATTCCGTGCCGAAGGATGACCCTATTCACAATGCCCGTAGCAGGGGGGCGTTGCGTGCCGCCTTGCAAGAGAAAATACGCCATGCGAGCTGCGTGATTGTTCCGGCGGGAGTCTATTGCACATATTCAGATTGGATAGAAGAGGAAATAGATATCGCCTTGGAGATGGGCAAGCCCATTATCGGTGTTCGTCTGCGTGGTGCGGAACGTGTCTCGTCTATTGTTCGTGACAATGCTGTAGATATTGTTGGCTGGACTAGTGATTCTGTTGTTAGTGCCATTAGGTATTATTCGATATAAAGGAGAAAGAAATGAGTAGAAAGGCCTTGGTCGTTGGAATAGACGATTATACGGGGTGTCCGTTGCACGGCTGTGTAAACGACGCTTGTAATGTCGCCGAATTGCTGAAGACTCACGCAAATGGCGATAAAAACTTTGATGTGAAATTGAGAACGGATGCCGTTCCAAGGGATGAGTTGTTGAGGGATATTCAGCAACTTTTCGCGGGTGAAAGTGAAATTGCCCTGCTTTATTTTTCGGGGCACGGATGCAAGTCGGATTCACTTGGAGAGTATATCTGTACACCGGATGGAACCGATATGAGTCCGGGTATCAAATTGACCGAAATAACAGAGATTATCGGAAGGTCGAAGTGCCACAACAAGGTGGTTATCCTTGACAGTTGTTTTTCGGGCGGGGCCGGGAATATGCCCCTGCTTTCGAACGACAAGGCCGCACTTGATTCGGGCGTGACATTCTTGTCTGCTTGTGATAAGAACGAGTGCGCTATGGAAAGGGGTGGAAGCGGCGTGTTTACCAGCCTGCTTGTGAATGCGCTGAAAGGCGAGGCCGCCGACCTGCTTGGGAATGTATCGCCCGGTTCGATATATGCGTATGTGGACAAGGCCCTGAGCGCCTGGGACCAACGCCCGATATTCAAGACCAATGTGCGGGAATTCGTTTGCCTGAGGAAGGTCTCGCCGCCGGTATCTTGTAGCGAACTGAAGCAGTTGAAGGATTTCTTCAGTAGGCCGGAAGATGAATTCTCGCTGGATCCGTCGTTCGAGTTTACGAATACGCCGAAAGTGGATCACGAATTGATACAGCCGTTTGCTAAGCCGGAAAATGTCCAGAAATTCAAGTTCTTGCAGAAAATGGTTTCTGTCGGGTTAGTTGAACCGGTCGGCGAAGAACACATGTATTTTGCGGCGATGCATTCCAAGAGTTGCCGCTTGACCCCTTTGGGTAAGTATTACCTGCATTTGGCACAAAAAGACAGAATCTAAGGAGAAGGCCATGACTAAGAAACGAACATTCATCAGTTTCGACTATGACCACGATAAGGAACTTAAGGACAGCCTTGTTGGTCAGGCAAAATTAAAGGACAGCCCGTTTGAAATAACGGATATGTCTATCAAGGAAAAGATAGACGACAACTGGAAAAAGAAAGCCCGCAATAGAATTAAAGGCTGTGATGTTGTTGTTGTCGTATGCGGAGAACATACGGATACGGCAGCTGGAGTTACTGCGGAACTGACCATTGCCCAGGAAGAAAAGATACCATATTTCTTGCTAAGGGGAAGGCCTGATAAAGAATGCAAGAAGCCGAAGCATGCCCTTAAGGAAGATGTTATACATCCATGGAAATGGGAAACACTAAAATTGTTATTCCAAGTGTAAAAATAGGCTTCTGTATATGACAAACCCCTGCCGGTTATCTGCCGGCAGGGGTTTGTGCTATCCACTGATTCTTACATTCTGCATATTGATTTGGTCTAGTTCTTGTTCCGCTTGCTTAGTAAACTCCTTCGCGATTTGTGTATCTATTGATAGACGGTTCCATGACGAATAAATGTGAAGATATGTTGCGTAACCAGAATGACTTCCGTTGGGAGGCATTTTGTACTCAATGTTGATGAATGGCCTGTTACTCCAATCGCATCCATAGCATGCACTTGTTTCATAGAGAGATTCTTCATCGTGAAGTCGTTGATTAAGCGCCGAAATGTATTGGGAGCGCTGCTCAGTCGTTCTTGTCATTGCGAAAAAGTAATTGTCAATAGCAACCGTTCGTATTTTTATTTCATTTATAGACATTGGAAATGTCGGCAAATCTGGCCATGGGGCTGGTAGTATTAGCCATCCGTTTTCATGAATTCCTGCAATAAACTTATTCTCAAACATCAAGAAAAGCGACTGCTGGTCAGGCCGAGGGTTCACTTCAATCTTGTATTTGTCGATTAACGGGGTGAGAAACTGAAGAATTGCTTGCTGTGGGCTTAGTTCTGGGGGGATGTTTTGCATAATGTTGTCCTTTCCGGTATAACCGGTTTATTTGTCTAGAAATTAGATTAAACTTGGTCTGTGTTACATTTTTTTAGGCACAAAACTTTACGGTGTGACGTGTGTCACGCCAATTGAAAAATGAATACGGTTATAATACGCCCACGTTCCAGCGGTATACAAAAAAGTCGGACTGCGGGGCGGGGTGTGGGGTGAATATGGGGGCTTTTTACCCCCATTGGGGGTGTATGTGGCTAGGAAAATGCCTTCCTTTATTATCTCAATGCTGTTTAGAGAATGTATATTAATAAGGTAAACAATAAAGAGTTCTTTTCATATGATAGACATTTTTCTAAGTCGGCCTACATACATTCCTCCAGAACAGGAAGGGGGAATAAGCGGTTTCTATGCTTTATTAAAAGCTATGGACTTGAATCCAAGAACATTGGGGACAACTGATTACCCTGTTTCTGCACCATTAAATGAAGTTTTGAGGATGTTGGATGAATGCTCTGCGATGATTGTTTTAGGAGTCTCTCAAATAAGTGCTAAAACAGGAACGTTGAAGGGAGAAAAAATTAAGAAACCTCTAAAACTAGCAACAGAATGGAATCAAATTGAAGCGGCTTTAGCATATAGCCAAAAAAAGCCTTTACTGATAATTCATGATAAAGGAATTTCTAGAGGCATTTTTGATCGTGGCGCTTTAACAGGTTTTATTCATGAATCCGATTTCAATGATGAGCAATGGTATACGAAAAAAGAGATAATGGGGGCGTTGCAATCATGGAAAAAGCTATTTGCCAAATAAGAAATGCTTCACAAAGAGTTTTTTCTTATGAAAGATGTAATTTGTGACTTTTATCTCGGCGAAAACATTTACAACTCCACGGGCGAACTGATTCAGCGGGATTTCGATATGTTCATGCCTGGGGCTAAGAAGACCATTTAACACAATTTTTGCCTGAGAACCTACTACATTTTGTAAAAAGTGCTTCCGCATTTGCGGGAGCGGCTTTTATATAGTGGGGAAGTTGCTTGAACTTTTGCTTTTGTTACAATGTCACTTGTGTAAAGCAGCGGGGGCAAATGTCCGGGCGGTTTTGCCACTTGTGCAAAACGGCCCGGTCTTTTGCCGGAGTGTCTTTTACAATGTGATGAAGGTGCCTGAACATTTGGCCGAGCACCTTCACCGTTTAGGTGATGGTGCTGGGGCATTTGCGGAAGCGGCTTATACAAAGTGACGATGGCACTTGAACATTTGCTGGAGTTGCATCACCACTTGTGCAAAGGTGCTTGCACTTTTGCACAAGTGTCTTTTACAAGGTGACAAAGAAGCCTGAACATTTGGCCGAGCACCTTCACCGCTTAGGTGATGGTGCTGGGGCATTTGCTGGAGCTGCGTTTACAAAGTGAGGTTCATGCCCGGGCATTTACGGAAGCGGCTTATACAAAGTGACAATGGCACTTGAACATTTGCCGGAGCAGTTTCACCACTTGTGCAAAGGTGCTTGCACTTTTGCAGGACCTCCAACCACACTTTGTTGCTGCTTTTCGGGGCTTTTGCCCCTTTTACCACCAGAGTTTCAGGCGCAAGTAGTCGATTGCCTGGTGCGAAAGAATCCACCAGAGCGTGCGTTTCCCTGCGAAAATCTTCGCGATACCTGTCATGCCTGGTCGGAACCATGCCGGTGTCATCCGCACGAACTCGCCGCGCACGGCGAAGGTGTTCTCCTGTTCCTTGACCTCGGCGGTGGGGCTTATGCGGGTGGTTTCGAAGCGGTAAACGTATTCGGGGCGGCTCTTGATGGCTAGCAGGCCCTGGCTTCCGAGCTTTACGTTGCGCAGTTCCTGTTCGGGTACGCTGATTTCTACGTAGATGTTCTCGATGGCCGCCATCTGGAACAGTTCGCTGCCTTGGCTTACGGGTGCGCCGAGGCGTTTTTGCAGGTCGCCCTCGATAATTACCGCGCTGTCGGCGCTTACGACCACCGTCGCCATCGAAAGCTTGTAGCGCACGGTCTTTAGCTTTGCCTGTGCCTGTGCGAGCCTTGCCTGGTATATGCGCATCTCGGCGAGCTGGTGGGCGGCCTGGGCCTTCTGTATTTCGCGGCGGCAGTCCTGCTCCTGTGCCATGAGGTCGGCCTCTTCGAGCCGGAGTTCCGTCTGGTTCAGCTTGAGTAGCGGACATCCGCTGTATACCACGTCGCCGGGCTTTACGAACACGGTATCTATGTAGCCGTCGAAGGGCGCGGTGGTGTAGATTATCTTGTCGGTCTTCAGTATGGCGGTCGCGCTCACCTTGTAGGGAATGGGGTAGAGCGTTGCGAAAAGTACGAATGCGATGCCCAAAATACCGAAGAACTTCGCCCATGTATGCTCGAACCCGAGAAACTTTGCCAGAACCTTGCGTAGCCCCTTTGCCATGCGTAGGCCGAACCAGCAGCTTTTGTCGTAAAGCTCGACGAGCCTTGCCGCGCACAGCGAGGCCGTCAGGTAAATCTGTTCGGAATCGAGGTCTGTAAAGGGGTGGGTGTTGCGTTCGCAGCAGACAATCCCGATGCAGTTGTCGCCCTTGCGTATGGGTACCGTAAGGATGAACTTGGTGTGGTTCGTGTTGCTGTATATCTCGTGTTCGCGTATCGAGAGTACGTTCTTTTCGGATGCGGGGAAGACAATGGCCGCATCCTGCTCGTATGCCTCTTCCATGATGCCTTCGAGGTCCTTGACCACTCGCATTTTCTTTTCAAAATGGTCGGTGTGGCTTATGGCCTTTAGCACCACGTAGTCGTTCTTGACCCAGCCGAGGCTTACCCTTTCGGCGCCGTACTTGTCGCAGAGTCCGCCGACTAGCGCAAGGGCCGCCGTCTTGAACTTCTCGCATTCCAGCACATTCTGGGCGACATCGAACACCTGCGTCATCTGCATAATCTTGGCGTTGGTGCAACTGAGCGCCCCCTGCATGGCCTTGAGCATCTTGGCGGTGTCTAACTGCGCATTGGGGTTATTCATGTAGCAGCTCCTTGCGTAGGGCGGGCTTGCCCTGTTCCCAGGATTCCAGACCGTTCACGCGCAAAAGTTCGCCCTTGGCAATTAAAAGCTTTATGTCTATCAGGTGCAGGTCGCGGGTGTTTTCCAGATGGCGCTGTTCTGCCTTGCGCAGGTCTTCTTCTGTGTCGAAAATCTGGTGGTAGTTGCTCTTGCCGAGTTCCATCTTCTTGAATTCCTCTTGCAGTTCGGATTCGTGGTATTCGACCGCGATTTTGCTGAACTTCCACTGTTCGCGAATCTCTATTGCCCTCTTTTGCAGAAGTCGGATTTCTTCGGACAGGCGGTTCTGTATGAGCGAGAGCCTTGTGCGGGCGGCCCGCACGTTCGATTTCTCGGCGGCAATCTGGTGGCGTTCGTAGATGTTTGCGAACAGGGGGATGTCTATCTCTATGCCGCCCGAAAGCACCGTCTGGCGGTCTTCGGGGCGCTTGAAGTCGCGTACCGCCTTGCGGGCGTCGCTGTCGCGGCTGCGTATGCCGTAGCTCCCGATAAGGTCGAGCGTGGGCAGTGCGCTTGTGCGGTGCTGCTTGAGTTCCTCTTCGCGCAGGTCGAGTTCCGCCTGCTGCTGCAGGTAGGCTGGGTGCATGCGGCAGGCGGAATCCAGCCCCTGCAGGGTGTCGATGGCCGCGGCCGTGTCTATGCGTTCGGGGGGCCTGATGGCCAGGGGGCGCTGGTCCTGTACGTACTCGCTAGAGGAGAGCGTGAGCAACAGGTTCAGCCTTGCGTTTCTAAGCTGGTCGAGTGCCGAGAGCCGTGCGCTTTCGCGGTCGGAATATTCGGCGATGGCCTTTTGCAGGTCGAGCACCGAGAGTATGCCGAGCTGTTGCCTTTTGCCCGCGTCGTCTGCAATCTGCTTTGCGACCTGTGCCGACTTGGTGGCGAACTGTAGCGTCTGTTCGGCGTAGTAGTAGTTCCAGTAGGCATCGTAGAACTTGTCGAGCACGTCGTTGAGAGCGCCGCGGTACTTGTGGTATGCCACCTCCTGCTGCAAGTAGGCCTCGCGCAGTCGGCTGGTGGGCGAAAAGTAGAGCAGCCCCTCTTTAAGTATGTGCTGCCTGAGTTCCGCGCCGAAGTAGAGTTCCGAGGTGTAGTCGCTGTGCGTGTAGGTGGCCTGGTTGAACCCCACGTTGTATTCGGTGGCGGTGGGGAGCTTGCCCTGAATGCCTATCTTGTATTCGTCGCGGGTCTCGGTGAACAGGGCGCTCGGTCTGTCGCCGCGTTCCTTGTTCATGCGCCCGACAAGGTGCGGCTCGAAGTCGCCGTAGTAGCCGCGCGCCGTTTCGGCCTGGGCAATCCAGTTGTACTTGGCTTCCTGCACGTCGGCGTTGTTCTCGATGACCGTCTTGAGGGCGGTGTCGAAGTCTAGAACCAGCGAGTCCGTGTCGGCGTTCGCGGCTGTTGCCAGTGCGAGCGCCAGTCCGGCAGTAAGCCTATGTACAAGGCGTTTGCGCATTATTGCAAAATGATCTTGCCGGTTACGCCGGGTTCTACGGAATGGTTGGAGTTGTCGAAGATTACCTTGACCGTACGCAAAAGGCTCGCCTTGTCCACCACGGGCGAAATGAATTCGACCGTACCCTTCTTGTTGCGGCCCTGCGAAGAACCGTTCAGCGAAAGCTTTACGGTCTGGCCCACTTTGAGCTTGCTTGCCTTGTTCACGATGATGTAGGCGGTCATGCGGCAGGTGCGCACGTCGGCGATTTCTACGATGGGTTCTAGGGCCTCGACGCTTTCGCTCGGGTTCTTTGAAATCGAGACGATTTCGCCGTCGAAGGGGGCTATCAGGTACTGCTTTTGCAGCTGTGCGAACGCCATGCGGTGTTCAAGGGAATCCTTGGACTTGCTCACCTTGGCGGCCTCCCATTCGGCCTTTGCCACGCGGTAGTTCATCTCCTTTTCCCAGAGCTGTTCGGCGCTGACGGAGTTCGAGGTCTCGAACAGTTTCTTGGTGGCACTCCAGTCCTTTTCGAAGGTCTCCATCTTGACCCGTGCCGATACCACGCTCGAGGAGTCCTCGGCGGTAATCTTGGTGATACGTGTGCGGAGTTCCTCTTCGGTCTTGACCAGGTTTACGAGCGTGTCGCCCTTGTGTACGAACGCGCCCTCCTTTACCCAGATGCGGTCGATCTTTCCGGGGACGGTGAAGCCTATTTTTGCCTGGTCTATGGGTTCGGTCACGCCGTCGAACGATGCCGCTGCGGCAACCCCGAATGCAAGCAAGGAAAATGTCAAGGAAACGAATTTCAAAAAATGCTATCCCTTAAAGGTGTCATACTGAGCGGAGCAACGAAGTTGCGAAGTCGATATACGAAACTTGTCAACTTGTTGATTTAGTTGAGTTATCCTCCATGGGGAAGAATCTAGTCTGCGGATGAACTTGACGATATTGGGGTGGACGAACTGGATTCTTCTGCCGCGCTGGAACTGCTCGGCGGAACGACCAGTTCTGTCTTGAACAGGGCGTTTTCGAGATACAGCCCGCTCTTGGCGTAAACGGTCACGCTGAAGCCCACCGTGTCGCCCGGGGTCCTGGAATCGAGAATGGTGTCCTGCATTTGCACGAACAGCGTATCGGTATGAATCCAGGCCTTTGCGTTTGCGTAGTAGCCGTTCGCGTAAATGGTCCTGTCAGCACCGCTTGCGTAATGCCACTGGATTCGTTCGGCGTTGTTCGCGAGCGTTTCGGAGAACTTGACCCACATGGTATCGCTTACCGAGAAGGTCGCCCTGTAATGCTCGTTTTCGGGCCACATGTTGCTCGTGACGGCGTAAAGCCCGCGTCCGGTGGTGAAAGCGGATTCCCCGTCCAGCACGATTTCGATGCGTTCGTTACCCTTCTTGGTGTAGGCGACAATCGTCGTCGTAAATTCGGTGCTTGCGGGGAGCGGCCTGTCGTGCTTGACAAAGAGCGTGTCGCCCTTGACTACCGGGGTAATGGTAAAGGCCGAGTCGCCCGACATCTTTACGCCCAGGTTCTTGTCTGAAATGGCCTCGTTGAACACGAAGTACGGCACCGTGAGCGGCGACACGTTCTTGAAACCCTTCTGGTCGCTATCCATGACGTTGCTCGCCTTGATGCGGGAGGGAAGCGTGACGAGTGTGTCCTGTTGCAGGTAGGCGCGGCCGATGTCCTTGCTCGAACTTGCGGCAAGGCGCGGGAGTACCGTGGCGGGCAGGGTAAAGCGCATGTCCTTGTAGGCGTAGGGGGCAATGTTCAGCAATAGCCCGGAATCGGCGGGGAGACCCTTGAACTTGAACTTGCCCAGGGAATCGGTCTTGGTGCCGAACGACTTGGAATCGAGGTTGATGTACGAGGTGTCTTGGTGCGTGACCCATACGGCGGCCCCCTTTACCGGTATGGCCGAACCCGAGAACGGGTCGCGGATGTAGAACTCGCCGGAAATGCCCGCGCTTAGCGGACTCAGGCGCACGACATCGCTGATGCTTGCGACAACGCCGTGCATGGAGGAGGATTCGTTCGTGGAACCGACCGTGACCACCTTGGGGGCGTACGCCACGGTGTCTTTGCCGTTTACCGCCGTGTAGCTGAACGAAAAGGTGAGCGAGCCGTAGGGGAGCTTGTCTATAAAGAAGGAGCCGTCTTCGGCGGTGGTGGCGGTGACCGACTTGCCGTCGGAATTTTGGTAGCTGATGGTTGCGCCCGAAAGCCCCTTGCCGTTGCTTGCGTCGAGCACGTAGCCCGAAAATTCCCACTTGGAATAGTCGTCGCTCTCGGATTCCGTGACCGAGCACGCGGCGAGCGCGAACGCCATGAACAGGGCTGAAAGTTTGTACATTCTATAACCTTTGTTTACGCAACAAATTAAAAAGCGCGGCAAAGATAGTATTCTCGGCGGCATTTGTCAATTGCCCCCCGTAAATTGACGGCTTTGTGTTTATTTGCTAAATTCGGCCCCCGATTGTAATCTGCCAACAAGGAGTTTTTTATGGCCGAAGAAAAGAAGAACGCGCAGCCCGAAGTGGTCTGGAACGACAGCAACATGAAGAGCCTTTACGTGAACGCCACCAACGTGGTGGGCGGCCGCGAAGAGATTATGATGCTCTTGGGCCTGAACCAGGCCTGGAACATGGAGCAGAGCAAGGTGAACGTGGAAATTGCCGAACGGGTGGTGATGACCCCGTACACTGCCAAGCGCCTTGCCATTATGCTCGGTGCTACGCTTAAGGCGTACGAGGCCAAGTTCGGCGCAATCGACATCGGTGTGCCGACAAAGAAGACTAAGTAGCATAGTTCAGAAAGATTCTGCTTAAACCGGGAGAATGCTTTTCCCGGTTGTTTTTTTGTTCGTTTTACCTTGTAGCAAGATTGCAAACAAATTTTGAGAAAAAAGTTTGCTCGTGTGCCAAATTGTTATATTTCGCGCGAAAAAATGAAAAACCGAGGTAAATCGAGAATTATGAAAAACTATAAAAACGTCATTGCGAGCACGAAGTGCGTGGCAATCTCTATTATACTTGCTTTGTTTCTAGCCGCCTGTGATGACAGTTCCAGCGGTGCCGGACCGGACCCGGTAGCGGAAGTTTCAAGCAGTAGTGGTACTATACGTCATTGCGAGGAGCAAACCGAAGGTTGCGACGAAGCAATCTCTTCAAGTTCCGTTACGGGCAAAGAAACGTCTTCCGGTGGTGGTCCGGTGTCGTCTTCGTCGACGAACAGTTCGTCTTCTGCGAAGTCTAGCTCGTCTATGGATGCCAAGAGCAGCTCTTCGAGTAGTTTGGTTCTTTTTGAAAGTTCCAGTTCCTTGCCTAAAGAATTACAATGCC
>Ga0310694_10003452_pt1 | contig 15534 bp, 10 predicted proteins | sample 174DNAGHGhighgp2_FD_203884 | JGI IMG/M metagenome (GOLD analysis project Ga0310694, IMG submission 203884) | Sheep rumen microbial communities from Palmerston North, Manawatu-Wanganui, New Zealand - 1742 DNA GHGhigh gp2 (v2) (version 2) | ecosystem: Host-associated > Mammals > Digestive system... | reverse complement strand
GAGTGTCCCGACGGGTCTCCGCGCCATGTGCGGAGGGGCCTGGAGCCGCTGAATGGACGGAATTGTGGGCGGGGTCCCCGCTTCCGGGCCATCAGGCTGGCAGGGCGGCGAAGTTTTCAGCGAAGTGCAGCGCTGGAATCGGATAGAAGCAGACGGTCAAATGAAAACTCCGTGCACAGAGTGCCATTTGAGTGCATTTGAGGATTGACATCCGCCTGATTTTTTGATTAACTATTCACCTCACACGCGAAATCGGCTGACGAAGTCGGTTCCCCGCGGATGGCAGGAAGCCGTCCGCGAAAACGGACAAAACCCTGCTCTTGCGGGGCACAAAGCCACAAGAAAAGGAAAGAAACATGCAGAAAAGCACTCGTCCTGCGAACCCCGGCGAAAGCCGCAAGTGGTTCCTGGTGGACGCGAAGGACCAGGTTCTTGGTCGCCTCGCCGTCATGATCGCGAACAAGCTTCGCGCAAAAGATACGCCCTATTTCGATCCGTCGGTGGATGCCGGCGCGTTCGTGATTGTGGTCAACGCCGCTCAGGTGAAGCTCACCGGCAAGAAGGAGCAGCAGAAGGAATACCAGCGCTACTCCGGCTTCCGTGACGGCCTGAAGCGCTTCTCGGCTGCCACGATGCGCGCGTCGCATCCCGACCGCATGATCAAGGAGGCCGTGTGGGGCATGCTCCCCAAGAACACCATCGCGCGCAAGATGATGACGCGCCTGAAAGTGTTCGCCGGCCCTGAACACACCCATGCGGCCCAGAAGCCGGAAGTGATCAAGCTCTAAGGAGATTTCAGATATGGCTACCAAGAAAGTGATTTCCGCCGGAACCGGACGCCGTAAGACCGCCTGTGCGCGCGTGACGCTCGCCCAGGGCGACGGCAAGTGGACCGTCAACAACGTTGCGCTTGAGGAGTACATCACCTCCGAGGCGCTGCGCGACTACCTCAAGCAGCCCATCGCCATTTCGGGATTCGATGCGTCCGCAGTTGACGTGATCGCGTACGCTAAGGGTGGCGGATGCAGCGGCCAGGCGGGTGCAATCCGCCACGGTCTCGCCCGCGCCCTCGTGGCGGCGGACGCGAATCTGCGCGCGGCCCTCAAGAAGGCTGGCTGCATGACGCGCGACAGCCGCATGAAGGAGCGCAAGAAGCCCGGTCAGCCCGGCGCCCGCAAGCGCTTCCAGTTCTCGAAGCGTTAATTCGGGGACTATCGCGCCGCCATGCGTCATCGCATGGTCGGCGCAACGTGCAACGGGCCGTCGCGGAAGTTTTTCTTCCACGCGGCCCTTTGCGTCCACAGATTGTAAGAACATACCATGGCATTTGGATTCATCAAGAAGCTGGTGGCAAAGCTCACCGGCAAAAAGACCGACGCCCCCAAGGGCGGAAAGGGCGCGTCCGGCGGCGGCCAGAACAAAGGCGGCAACGGAAAAGGACGCGGCCACAACGATAGACGCGGCCGCGGCGGCAAGGGCCAGGACGGCCAGAAGGGCGGCAGGGGGCAGCAGCGTCGGGCAGGACAGCAGTCTTCGGGTCAGCGTCAGGCGGGACAGCGTCCGGCCAAGCAGCAATCGGCAGGGCAGCGTCCGGCGGGACAGCGTCCGGCGGGGTCGCAGGGCCAGCGCCGCGAGCGCGTGGGCGACCGTCGCCGCGACGGATCGCGTCGCGGGCCTAAGTCCGTCAACACCGCCGCGAACGAGATGCGTCCGGGCGGAGTCGTTTCGCCCGAGGAGATGGCTGCTCGCAAGGCGGCCCATGCGGCGTGGGATCCCGCGTCGTTCGTCGTAGAGCCCGTCGAGGGCAAGATGCGCTTCCAGGATTTCGACCTCCCCACGGAGGTGTTGCACGGCATAGCCGACCTCGGCTTCCAGTACTGCACCGAGATACAGGCGCTTTCGCTCCAGAACGCCCTTGACGGCAAGAACATCGCCGGCAAGGCGCAGACGGGGAGCGGCAAGACGGCCGCGTTCCTCGTGGCGATCCTCACGCGCTACCTCCGCACACCCGAATCGCGCGCGAAGACCGGCGGTACGCCGCGCGCGCTCGTGATCGCGCCCACGCGCGAACTCGTCATTCAGATTTGCAAGGACGCCGACGCGATCGGCAAGTACTGCGGTCTCCGTTCGCTCGCCGTATATGGCGGGATGGACATGGATCGTCAGCGCGAGGAACTTCAGGAGGCGCCCGTCGATCTGCTCGTCGCGACGCCCGGACGTCTGCTGGACTTCTGCCAGCGCCACGTCGTCGATCTCCGCAGCGTGGATACGCTCGTCATCGACGAGGCCGACCGCATGCTCGACATGGGCTTCATACCCGACGTGCGCCGCATCATGTCGCACCTGCCGCAGAAGGACAAGCGCGCCACAATGCTCTACTCCGCCACGCTCACGGACGACGTGATGCGTCTTGCGTCGCAGTGGATGAACGAGCCCGTCAAGGCCGAGGTGGAAAGCGAGCACAACGCCACGGACACCGTGCGACAGGTCGTGTACGTGATCCGCTCCGAGGACAAGTTCAAGGTGCTCTTCAACCACATTGCGCTCCACCCGGAGGCGCGCGCAATCGTGTTCTGCAACCGCAAGGCGACGACGGAGGACGTTTACGAATCGCTGAAGCGGCGCGGAGTTTCGTGCGAGATGCTTTCCGGCGACGTGAGCCAGAACAAGCGTCTTCAGGTGCTTGAGGATTTCCGCGCGGGAAAGATCAAGATCGTGGTCGCCACCGACGTGGCCGGACGCGGCATCCACGTGGACGACATCGAGTACGTGATCAACTTCGACTTCCCCTACGAGGCCGAGGACTACGTCCACCGCATCGGGCGCACGGGACGCGCCGGCAACACCGGCATAGCGATTTCGTTCGCGGACGAGGACGAGAGCTTCGCCATCCCCGAGATCGAGGAGTACATAAAAGAACCTCTTAAGTGTACGATCATCCAGGATGACGATCCGCTCCTCAAGCCGCTCGAGAAGCTCGCGCGCGGGCAGAGAAGCACGCTCAAGCCAGTGGACGAGGCCGCGAAGGCCGAAGTCGATGCGCGCGAGGCCGTCACCGAGGAACAGAAGGCCGCCGCCGCCGCGATGGTCGGCGGGCTCGCCGTCAAGAACGCCGCCGGCAAGGTCGGCTACATCCGCGACGACGTGATCACGCGCAAGGAGCCGAATCTTGAAAACGCCCTCGATCCCAAAAAGATCGTGGACGAAACGAACGCCTACGTCCAGCCAGTCGAGCAGAAGACCCGTCTGGAAGAGTGGGTGCCGCCTGTGCCGGAGCCCCCTCCGCCGGAGCCGGACGTGAAGATTACGATTGAGGGATCGGGTGGTCCGGTCCAGCAAAACAACGAACAGACAACTCAAGAAAATACCCAAAAGGGAGAATGACAAAATGAGAATCATCAAGAAGTTCGCGTACGCCGCAGCTGCGGTTGCTTGCGCTGTCGGCATCGCCGGCTGCGATCAGAAGAAGGCGAAGGAATACGCCGGACCCAAGATTGCCGAAGGCACGGTCGTTGCGATTGCAGGACGGTCGGCGGAGACAACGTCGCTGGCACCGCTTGTCAAGCAGTACAAGCTTGACGGGATTTCGCCGGACAAAATGTCGCAGTTGCCCGACGAGGCGAAGGACTTCATCAAGGAAATCGGTCTTGATAAGGTGGATGCGAAGTGGTTTGCCGTGATCGTCGGCGACCTGTCGGTCCTCGCGAAGGACGGCGTCCCGGAGTTCGCCGTTTCGATGGTCGCCACGCTCAATCTTGACGCTACCATCGCCGCCGTCGATAAGAAGTGCAAGGAGAAGAAGGAAGACGTTGAGTTCAACAAGACGACGATTGCCGGCGTTCCCGCCTACGAGATCGTCTCGAAGAAGGACAAGAAGGTCGTTCCGTGCGTTGCTGCACTTGATGGGCAGCTCATCATTGGCGCGTCGTCCAAGGCGGTTCTTGAGAAGCAGATCGCCCTCTACCGCGACGGCAAGGGCGAGAGCAAGGATTTCGGCGCGTTCGTCCTCGGCGCGAACGAAGTTCTCCGCATGAAGGCCGTTAAGGTCGGCGAGAACGCGAAGAAGTCCATTCCCGACACCTCGATGCTTCAGATGCTCAACACCTTCATTCCTGACGGCGACAAGCTCGTACTCGGCCTCGGCGACGTCGAACTCGCCACGGGCGCGTCCGCAGACGGCAAGAACGTGACGATGGACGCGGTCGTGAACACAGCTTCCGACGCAGACGCCGACAAGCTCGTCACGCTCGCGAAGTCTGGTTTGATGGCCGGTACGGCGCAGATGAAGAAGGCTGCCGAGAAGGATGCCGACTCCAAGTTGGCGTATGAAGTCATGCAGGGCATCAAGGTCACCTGTGAGGGCAAGGCGTTTAAGGTCACGGCTACGACGGCGGCAGAGCCCGTCATCAAGATGATTGCAGAGAAGTCCAAGTAATCAAGCTGGGAAAAGAAGGTATTATGGGCAGGCAGTACAACGTGGGTCTTGTCGGCGTGGGCGCCGTCGGGGCCGAGATGATCAAGGTTCTCAAGGACCGCAACTTCCCCTGCGGGAAGGTGCAGGTGTTTGCGAGCCGCGAGCGCGACGAGGTGATCAACGGCGAGACGTATCATGTGCTCAAGGCCGGGGAGGACAGCTTCAACGGCCTTGACATCGTGCTCTTCGCGGGCAAGACGGACGTGGCGATCCAGCTGAAGGACGCCGTGGTCAAGTCCGGCGCGAAGATGATCGACAACTCGCGCGCCTTCAGGCAGGATCCCGAAGTGCCGCTTGTAGTCCCGCAGGTGAACGCGGAGGACCTCGACTGGAACAAGGGCGTGATCGCCAACCCGAACTGCACGACGGCGATCATGCTCGAGGCGGTGGCCCCGCTCCACAAGGCGAAGAAGCTCAAGCGCCTCATCGCCTCCACCTATCAGGCGGCGTCGGGCGCGGGAGCGCCTGGCCTCGCCGAGCTGGAGCTGCAGATGAAGGAAATGGTGGAGGGCAAGCCCCTCACCGTGAAGGCGTTCCAGCACCAGCTCACCTACAACCTCATTCCGCACATCGACAAGTTCGACGAGACCAACTGGTACACGCTCGAAGAGTTGAAGATGCGCAACGAGGCGCGCAAGATGCTGCATGCGCCGGACCTCATGTTGAGCTGCACGAGCGTTCGCGTGCCGATTCCGCGCGCGCACTCCGAGTCGCTCAACCTCGAGTTCGAGGAGGATATCACGCCCGAAGAGGCGCGTGAGATCCTCGCGAAGGCCGAGGGCGTGAAGGTGGTGGATGATCCGCTGAACGGCGGGTATCCGATGCCTCTCGACGCAACGGCGAAGTACGACGTGCTCGCCGGACGCATCCGCCAGGACATCTCGCGCAACGACAAGAAGGGCCTCGACATGTTCGTGAGCGGCGACCAGTTGCTGCGCGGCGCGGCCCTCAACGCCGTTGAGATCGCGGAGTGCCTTATCAAACGCGGACTCGTCTGACAGCGCCGCCGACAAGGCATCACGCAATGAATCTCCAACTGCAGCTAGACCGTCCGCTGATCGTGTTCGACATCGAGTCCACAGGCGTGAACCCGAGGATGGACCGCATCATCGAGCTCGCCGCGATCCGCGTCGAGCCCGACGGCACGGAGACATCGAAGTGCTGGCTGCTCAATCCGGGCGTGCCGATTCCGCCGGAGACCACGGCAATCCACGGTATATCCGATGAGGTGGTGAAGGACTGTCCCACGTTTGCGGACAAGGCCGCTGAGATTGCGGAGTTCTTCAAGGACTGCGACCTCTCCGGCTTCAACAGCGACCGTTTCGACGTGCCGTGCCTTGAGGAGGAGTTCTCTCGCGTGGGCCTCAACCTCGGGTCCGGCGACCGCCGGCACGTGGACGTGCAGCGCATCTTCCACAAGCGGGAGCCGCGCGACCTCACGGCGGCGGTGCGTTTCTACTGCGGGCGCGACCACGTGGGCGCGCATGGGGCGGAGGCGGACGCAAAGGCTACGCTAGACGTCCTGAAGGCGCAGTTCGAGAAGTACTCAGACCTTCCGAAGACCACTGCGGAGATGGACGAGTACCTCGTTCCCCGCGATCCGCTCAACGCCGACCGCACGGGGCTCATCCGCTGGCACAACGGCGCGTGGTGCATAAACTTCGGCAAGAAGAAGGGCGTAAGCCTCAAGGAACTGTTCCTGCACGAGCAGAACTTCCTCAAGTGGTTCATCAAGGGCAACTTCGAGACGGACGCCCGGATGATTGTCAAAGATCTTCTTGAACATGGGGTCTTGCCACAACCCCCTAAAGTTTGATATACTATACATTCCTTTGCCCAACGACGGGAAAGGCACGGCAGAAAACCGCGATCAGAAACAAACAACAAAAAACAAAATGGCTATCCGTAAACCAACCCCGCCCGCTCCGAAGTCCGAAGCGATGGCGCAGCTGCTTGCGAGCGGCGCAGGGCAGACGAAGACGATTAAGACTGGCAAGATCGTCGAAGGAACAATCAAGGTCGTAAAGGGCAACGACGTATTCGTTGACATCGGCTACAAGAGCGAAGGCAAGGTCGATCTCGACGAATTCCCCGATCCCGCCGCCGTGAAGCCCGGCGAGGTAATCCAGGTTCTCGTGCGCGAGCTCGAGAACGAGAAGACCGGCATGGTGAGCCTTTCCAAGAAGGCCGCAGACATTCAGATCCGCTGGGAGAAGGTGCTCGAGCAGTACACCGAAGGGTGTGTCGTCACCGGCACGATCAAGGCCCTCACGCATGGCGGCCTCCTCGTGGACATCGACGGAGTCGAGGCGTTCCTGCCCGGCTCGCAGGTTGACGTCTCGCCCGTGCGCGACCTCAACGTGTACATCGACCAGACCTACGAGTTCAAGGTCATCAAGATTTCCAACGAGCGCAAGAACATCATCGTCAGCCGCCGCGAGCTCATCGAGGGCACGATGGCGGAGAAGCGCGCCGAGCTGCTCGCCTCGCTCCAGAAGGGCGAAGTGCGCAAGGGCAAGGTGAAGAACATCACCGACTTCGGCGCGTTCATCGATTTGGACGGCATCGACGGTCTCCTCCACATCACGGACATGAGCTGGGGCCGCATCAAGCACCCGAGCGAGATGCTCAAGGTCGGCCAGGAGCTCGACGTCATGGTGCTTGACGTGGACCGCGAAAAGGAGCGCATTTCCCTTGGCCTCAAGCAGACCACGGAGAATCCCTGGACTTCGATCGTGGAGAAGTTCCCTGTCGGCAGCCGCGTGACGGGCAAGGTGGTGAACCTCGCCGCATACGGCGCGTTCGTCGAGATCGCCCCCGGAATCGAGGGCCTCGTCCATATCAGCGAGTTCAGCTGGACGAAGCGCGTGGCGCGTCCGAGCGACATGCTCAACATCGGCGACGAAGTGCTCGTGGCGGTGCTGCAGGTCGATGCGGAGAACCAGAAGATCGCGCTCGGCATCCGCCAGACGCAGGAAAATCCCTGGGACACGGTGCTGGATCGCTATCCGGTCGGCAGCCGCGTGAAGGGCAAGGTCCGCAACTTCACGAACTACGGCGCGTTCATCGAGCTCGAAGAGGGCATCGACGGCATGATCCACATTTCGGACATGTCCTGGACGCGCAAGATCAACCGTCCTTCCGAGTGCCTGAACAAGGGCGACGAGGTGGAGGCGGTCGTCGAGTCGGTGGATCCGAAGGAGCAACGTATCTCCCTCAGCCTAAAGAAGGCCCAGATGGATCCGTGGGGCGAAATCGCCTCCAAGTATCCCGTTGGCGCTCTCGTCAAGGGCAAGGTTTCGAAGATTGCGTCGTTTGGCGCGTTCGTCGAGCTCGAAGAGGGCGTAGACGGCCTCGTACACATCTCCCAGATCTCCGACGAGCGCGTTACGCACGTCAAGGACGTCCTCAAGGAAGGCCAGGAGATCGAGGCTCGCGTCGTGAAGGTTGACCGCAATGACCGCCGTATCGGGCTGTCCATGACGGCAGTCAACATGACGGAGGAGCAGGTCAAGGCCCTCGCGGCCGAGTCCGAGGCCACGGAAGGGGCCACGAGCTCCGCGCCGAGCGACGCGGAATTCGGCAGCCTTGGCGCGGCGTTCGACGACGCGTTCCAGTCGCAGTCCGTCGAATGGCAGCCGGGCGAATCCGACAAGTAACATTGCAAAGAAAGGATAGGAACAATGTCCAGAGTCTGTGATATCTGCGGCAAGGGCCCCTCGGCCGGACGCCACATCGTCCGCAAGGGCTCGCCCAAGTACAAGGGCGGCATCGGTCTGCACACGACCGGCATCTCGAAGCGCCGCTTCATGCCGAACCTGCACACGGTGCGCGTGACCGACGGTAAGGGCAACACCTGCCGCAAGACGGTGTGCGCCCGCTGCATCAAGTCGGGCAAGGTCAACAAGGCGTAAGCCTGGTCTGGCAAAGCCCAAAACAAACGCTCAAAAACCGCCTTGCACTGCAAGGCGGTTTTTGGTATAATCTTCGGCACAGGAAGGATTAGGTCTAACAAACCCGATTCGATTTTAAAGTATGTTGGTAGTCTTTTTATGTGCTGAAAAGGAGTCAAAAAGATGAAACGTTCGATGACAACCTTGGTTGGCGAGGTGTGTATATGCCTTGCCATGAGCATGTTGTTGGTTCCATTTGCCGGGTGCGGAGATGGAAAGACGGGTGGTGGTGAAAAACTGCCGGAGAAAGAGCTGCAAGAGCTGCGCAAGGAGATTTCGCAGATGAAAAACGAGCTTCGCGAAATGCGCCGTTCCATAGATCGTCGGCCGATGAGGGATAGCAGCATGCAAAGATATCCCATGGAACATGCAGAACGTTTCGGAAATGGAATGACGAACGGCGTCTCTCGGATGCGCTATGCGAGACCGCGTCCTACGCCCGAGGAGATGGAAGAGCGTCGGAAGATGATGCAGAATCCCGAGATGCGCAAGAAGTTCGAGGCAGAGCGCAAGGCGAGGATGGAAGAGCGCCGTCGCCAGCACGAGGAGCGCCGCCGCGAGATGGAGGCGCGCCGCAACGCTCGCACGGTGCCTAATGCCGTAGCACCGGTAGTTACTCCAGCCGACACTCAAAAGTAAGGTGCCATTTAAAAAAACAAATCAAACACTCAGAAAATCAAACACTCAGAAGGAGAATCAATGAAACTAATAATCAACAAGGTGACGGCGTTTATGGCAACGCTTGCAATAAGTATTGTGACTCATGCTGCAACGGCACCGTCAAGTGGGCAGACCTACTATGGCCTGTTCGTAGGCGTGAACGAGTACTCAAATGGCGTAAGTTCGCTTTTCGGCTGTGATCGCGATGTTGTGAACATGTTGGACGCCTACACTGCTAGTGGTTTCTGCGATGCTAGCAATGCAGTGGCGTTTCTTGATTACGCGGCCACAAAGGGTGCCGTACGGGCAAAGTTCAATGAACTTGCGGGCAAGGCCAAATCTGGTGATGTGGTTCTCTACTATCAATCCAGCCATGGCGGGGACTATGATGGCGACAAGGGATCGTGCCTTTGCATGGCAGACGATAACTGGTCAGACGTTGAGTTTGCGGAAGATCTGGAGAAGTTTGTGTCTGGCGTGCGTGTTGTTGTGATAATCGACGCTTGTTATTCTGGTGGAATGTTCAAAGCGGCGGGGGCGTCATCGCGCTCCGTCATGCGCAAGAGAGGGTTTAGTTTCGCTGCCCGTGTCCAGCGCCATTTGAAATCTCGCCGCGAATCCCGTAAGGGAACTGCTGCAAAGGGAGGCGTAAGCGTTGGCTGGATTACTGCCTGTGACTGGGATGAATTGTCCACAGCAAGCCCTTTTGGTAGCATTTTCACGAATGCGATTATAGACGGGTGGAGGGATGGTTCGGCAGATGTGGATTCTGACGGTTACGTTTCATTCTCAGAACTCGCTGGATACGCCTTGGACAATGTTGATTACGATGAGTATGGGCAGACCACTCAGTTGGACAACGACGGATTGCTTTCCAGTGTCCTCGCAGGGCGTGTATATGACATGAGCGTGTCCCATCCGCTTGTACTTGATAAGGTGTTTTATGGATTTATCGGGACCTGCCCTGCCTCCGTATCTATCCCAGCGGGCATAGAGAGAATCGCAGAGAGCGCATTTGACGCTGATTACAACGACGTGCTGGCGCTTGAATCGGTGACGATCCCCGCTAGCGTGACTGAAATTGGTGCTTGCGCTTTCTATGAGTGTGTAAACCTTGTGTCGGTCACGTTTGCGGGAGATCGGAATGCTGTTTTTATGGGAGAGGATGCGTTTTACAATACTCCATATTTTGAGACACTGCCGTTTAGGTTGCTGATTGATGATGGGTGGCTTTATGGTTTTGAGGGAGCTATCTCATCTGAAATCGTTATTCCTGATACAGTTTGGGGTATTGCCGAGAGTGTGTTCGACGCTGACTATTATGATATGGAGGCATTAACATCTGTTACGATTCCTGAAAGTGTCGAAGAGGTAGGCCAATACGCTTTTTACGGATGTGACAACCTTGAGACAGTGACCTTTGAAGGTGACGTTGCGGATATCTGGTTTGAAGGTGGCTTGTCATCGGTATTTTTGGGCACGCCATGGTTAGAGGCTAACTGTCCTGTCCCTGCGAACGACGATTTTGAGAATGCGATTAGCATGTCCGAAGCCATGGAGGGTAGCGTTGTCGGAACGAATATCTTTGCAACTATTGAATCGAATGAGCCGTTGGATGTAGAATGGGATGCGATTTCTACTGTTTGGTGGAAGTGGACGGCTCCGGATAACGGTCCGGTGCAGTTCAACACGTTCGGTTCTGACTTTGACACGATTCTTGGTGTATATACCGGTGAATCTATTGACAGTCTAACATTGATCGACGACAACGACGATGCCAAGGATAGTGAGGGATATCAGAGCCAAGTGATGTTCAATGCAATAGCAGGTACAACGTATTACATTGTGGTGGGCGGTTACGAAGATGATGGGGAAGGGAACATTTCCTTGAACTGGGGACCGTATGAAGGAGAATTCTCTTTTGTCGTTGAGGATGGGGTCTTGAAAGGATTCAATGGCATCTGTCCGGAGTCAATAACGATTCCTGACGACGTCGTAGGTATTGGAGAAGGTGCGTTAATGGGGATCGTAGGATTGCGTGGCCTTTACATCCCCGCTAGCGTGACGTACATCGGCGAGAGCGCATTTGAGGATTGTACCGACCTTGAGGAGGTTGTTTTCGAGGAGAAAGAACCAGAGTTGATTGAATGGGAATGGACAGATGATGATGACGTCACGCATTCGGGATCGTACTTTGGCTTTGACGAAACGCTGGAGATTGGCGTGTATGCATTTGCTGGTTGTGAATGCCTGACATGGTTGGACATCCCGGCACATGTTAGCTATGTCGGTGAGTCCGCGTTTGTGAATTGCTCGTCGCTGGAAACGGTCTGCTTCCTTGCCGATGACTCCGTGACGGACAGTTACCTGGAGGTTGGCTACGGCGCGTTTTCTGGTTGCGAGTCGCTTGCGTCCGTTTCGTTTGAGGACAGGCCGTGGGATCCGGAGAACGACGTTTACAACTCCATCTACATCGGTGCCCGTGCGTTTGAGGGTTGTGAGGCACTGACTGATCTGTATCTCGGCGACGGTGTAGAGGAGATTGGCGAGTCTGCGTTCTATGACATTGGCATAGAGACGCTGGAAATTCCTGCGAGCTGCTATCACATTGGGGAGGGAGCGTTTGCGTTCTGCGAATATCTTGATGAAGTTTATTACTTCGGGTATGATGTCTATGGTGATGACTACGATATCGAAGTGGACGAAGACAGCGCGTTTGAGGGTACGCCATGGATATCGCCTCCTGCCAATGACGACTTTGCCGATGCAGAGGAGTTGATTGGAGTGACCGGTAGCGTTTTTGGGAAGACCCGTAATGCCACAATGGAGGAGTTTGAGGAGGAACTCACTTCTCCATACGGTGGTTATGCCGGAATGACGGTATGGTATAAGTGGAAAGCGGAATTCTCTGGAGATGTCGTGTTCTATGTAAGGAACATGATTGGCGTTTATTTCTGCGTTGAAGCCTTTGCGTATAACAACGACGGGGACTTGACTCGCATAGGTGATTGGGCTGATGAAAGCAGAAAAGTCGGATTTTCGGCCGAAGAGGGCAATGAATATTATATTCGCGTTGATACCATGAAAAGGTGCATTTTCTGCGAGGATGCCCAGACGGAGGGTGGGACATTTGAAATAACGTGGGGGCTTTTCACGCCTCCGGAAAACGACAACTTTACAGATGCTGAGGTGCTTGAAGGTGCAACGTCGGGATCTGTTGATGGATGGACTGTCTCCGCTACGGTTGAACATGGTGAATCACGCAGATGCAATCCATTGGCTACGGTGTGGTATAAGTGGACGCCTGAAGTTTCATGCACTGTGTTGTTTGGAGTGACATCTGATTACGATTCCACTATTGGTGTTTACTCGGGGGCGTCTGTTGATGCGCTTGTGCGGATTGGCTTCAACGATGACCTTGACAGCGGTGACTGTGATTATGCATGTGCAACGGCTTTCGATGCCGTTGCGGGCAGTACGTATTATATCGCCGTTGGTGGATGCGAGGGGGACAAGGGTTCGTTTAACCTTGAGTGGATGCCTTATGAGTATGAAGACTTTGAGTTTGACATTGACGATAACGGTGTGTTGACAGATTTCCATTATGGCATTGTAATGCCGCCATCCTTGACTATCCCAGAGGGTGTTGTTGCAATCGCTGAAGATGTATTCTGTGAGTACAATGAAATACTCACGATCAATTTGCCGTCTACGCTCAAGTCCATTGGTGCCTACGCGTTCGCATGGTGTTCCGACTTGACGACGGTGAACGGGTTGACGGATACTGTCGAAGTAGGGAAGAAGGCTTTCTGGTCCACGCCGTTTGACGAGACGCGCTCGTTCGGGCTGGATATCGTCGATAAATGCGTGGTTGGTTTCCATGGTCCATGCGCGGAGGTGGTGACAATCCCCGAGGGCGTTACTAACATTGCCGAATATGCGTTTTGTTACGATGATTATGGTTCGTGGGAATATGACGAGGAGACGGATGAAGAGTACGAGATCTTCAATTCTTTGGCGAATCTGACATCGGTGAGCCTACCCTCCAGCGTTGCCTCGATCAGCAGGTGGGCATTCGATGGCTGTACCAACCTTGTAACAGTTGCCATCGGGAATCCCGAGATTCTGATTGACGGTTCCGCGTTCTCTGGTTGCGTGAAGTTGGCGTTTGATGTTGAGAAACTTGGTTACTCGCTTGTCGGCTGGGATCTTTTCCGCGAGAAAAATCCTGAAATGCAGGTAGAAGACTGGGACGATGACGGCAATTATATCGGCTGGCATTGGGAAGAATACGAGCCTGACTTCATGCCTACCGGGATGGTCGTACGCGTCGAAGACGTTCTCACGCCGCTTGTTTACGGTTTGCCGACGGACAAGTTGAAGACAAACTGGGTGTGGAATGTTGAAACGGAGGAATGGGTAATTGGCGATGATATTATTGTAGTCACTAATGCTCTTAATGGCGTCTGGGCAACTCCAGTTTGGGAAGTTAACCAGTACACGTTGACGTTCGATGCGGCTGGCGGTAGCGAAGTTGCACCCATAACGCAGGACTACGGCACCGCCGTGACAGCGCCCGCCGCGCCGACGCGCACGGGTCACGCGTTCGCCGGCTGGACGCCCGAATTGCCGAAGGCTATTCCGGCGGAGGACGTGACCTACACCGCGCAGTGGACGGTGAACAAGTACACGCTAACGTTCGATTCGGCTGGCGGCAGTGTGGTCGCGCCGATCACGCAGGACTACGGTACTGCGGTGGCGGAGCCCGTTGCGCCTGTTCGTAGGGGATACACTTTCACGGGCTGGTCTCCAGCGCTTCCAGCGACGATGCCAGCGGATGGGGGTGCATTCACGGCACAGTGGACGGCGAACCGTTACACGGTGACGTTTGATGCAAACGGAGGAAAGGGCGCTATGGCCGCACAGAGCTACGTTTATGATGTCGAACAGTGCCTGAATGAATGTACTTTCACACGCTCGACGCACGAGTTCGTCGGCTGGTCGCTGACTCCAGGTTCTGACGTGATCAAGTATTTCGACGGCGAGAACGTCCTGAACATGACTGCGGCGGCGGATGGCAAGGTTACGCTTTACGCCGTGTGGGAGCGTTCGACGCTGTGGGCACCCGTGGCCGTTGACGACGATTCGTCAGGCGGAGGTTCATCGGGCGGTGCGGAACAGGGCGACGAGAAGTTCGACGGTGCGGCGGCCGAGACGTACGACGGCTACGTTTACACCGATGACGGCGTCCTGAAGGGTACGGTCCAGGTGAAGGCCGCCAAGGCGAAACTCGACCGCAAGACGGACAAGACGGTGTCCAAGATCACAGTGGCGATCCAGCTTGTGGGCGAAAAGAAGGTTACCGCGAAGGGGGATCTCGACCTGGCTACGGCGAAGTTTGAGACAACCGCCGGCGGCCGCGCTTTGTCGCTTGCCATTGGCGCAAACGGCGTCACCGGCATGTACGGTGCATATTACATTGACGGTGCCCAGAACAAGTTCACGAGCAAGGACGCTGCCGACAAACAGGACGGCGCTGCGGCACTAGCCCGCTGGCAGGGCGTATATACGCTCGCCAGTAAGGACGCGAACGGATGGAGCGTGTTCTCGCTGACTGTTGCCGCAAAGGGCAAGGTGAAGGTGCAAGGTGTGCTTTCAAGCGGTACGAAGGTATCGGTTACGAGTCAGTTGCTCGTGGGCGATGGCGGCGTATGTGCGATTCCGGTGGTAATCGCGAAGAAGGCCAACGTGGCGTTCAACGTGTGGCTGACGGACGATGGCGTGGAAGTGGTAGGATTGGACGGCGAGGTGGCTGTAGGAAGGCTCAAGTCCCTGAAGGGCGGCGCACACTTTTCACTTGACGACGGAGCGACGTTCAGTGCGCTTCTGGGTGATGGTACCTACGCCGAGTATCTGCCGGACGCTCTCGCAGTGGCGCAGAGCGGGACCAAGCTGGTCGTGGCCAACGGCGCGAAGGCCGGCAAGGTGCAGTTGCGGAAGGGTGCTACTAGCCCCGTTGATGTTGATGATGCCAAGGCGGGGGGTAATCCGTCAGCGCTGAAACTCACCTATACTGCAAAGACCGGCATGTTTAAGGGTTCGTTTAAGGCTTACAGGCTAGTAAATGGCAAGCCGAAGGCTGTGACGGTTACAGTGACGGGCGTGCTCGTGGATGGTAAGGGCTATGGTACGGTTTCCATAAAGAAGCCGGCGCTCAGCCTACCGTTTACGATTGAATGAAGGGATGGTTCGGTTCATCCTGGAGAATGCGGCGGGGCATGATATGTGTGCCCCGCTGTTTTCTTTGCGGCACCGTTTTTTACGGTGGAGATTTCCTCGGCACTTTGCTGGAGGTTCCCCACTTTTTCGGGCATGAAAATTCCCACACCCCTGTAAACAAAGGGTGAAGTGGCGATTTGCGCTTCGCCGCAAGTGAAAATCCGGTCG
>Ga0310694_10003449_pt1 | contig 15542 bp, 14 predicted proteins | sample 174DNAGHGhighgp2_FD_203884 | JGI IMG/M metagenome (GOLD analysis project Ga0310694, IMG submission 203884) | Sheep rumen microbial communities from Palmerston North, Manawatu-Wanganui, New Zealand - 1742 DNA GHGhigh gp2 (v2) (version 2) | ecosystem: Host-associated > Mammals > Digestive system... | reverse complement strand
ATGATGACGATGTTGGTGCGCTGAAAGACCGGTGCAGGCTTAGTTTTTTTGATATTTGCTGACATGGTTTCCGTATTTTTGATGAAATTGTTCTACAAGTGTCGTTCTCTCGTATTGGTAGGCTGTTGACAAGGCTCGCTGCATTGTTTCCAACCAAGTGAGCACCGTGTAGGATGATGCTTGACGGTGGTTGGTGCCAATGGTCGCTACCCACGACAACCATTCGTCGCTCCTTCCAAGCAAGTTGGCAATGATGGTGTCTCCCTTGTTGGTCTTGCCGTTTTCATAATAGCATCTGGCAAGCGACACTGCGGATTCGGTGTGGGGTATGTTGCTGGATGGCAATTCCTTCTCCCATTTTTCAGCAACGGCGAGTGCCCTCTGCTTGTCGCCTTTTGTCAACAGGCTGTCAATGAGTATGCTCATCACGTATTGGTGGGTGCGGGCCATATGCATGACGTCCTCGTCCACATAGATGCCTTTACGGGAAAGACCGCCATATCGGAACCGATGCATCACATTTTCGTACATCCGTTCCACATCGACCCGTGGCCCTTTGTTGTCGGGCACTATGCGATAGGCCATTCCCTCAAGCACATAATGGTCGTTGAGGAAAGGAATCTCCTTCGGTCCCAAACTGATGGAGGCGTAGATGGGGCGGCTCCAATCACCATGTGAAAGCATCTCGAGCACAAACAAATCGCTTTTCTGCAAATAGCGGATGCCTTTCAGCGAAATGGTCATCTGTTCACCTTCGCTGGTGACGGTGACGCTGTCCGTGGGGATGCAGTGGCGCTCAGGTTGATGCCCCAGCACCCAATAGCGGATGATGTTGCGCAGTTCGAACGGCTCGTCACCCAATGTCTCCTTGGCTTCTTCGGGATGCTCGCGATAGTATGACAACACTTCCTCCTTCAAGTCGGGTCTCACTTCCACCAGTTCGTTGACGTTTTCCTGATAGTCGGCTTGGTTCCAATAAAAAGGCAAGGCGGGAGACTCATAGGCCGGTCGTTTCATTTGGTCGATGTACCAGTCGGTGTTCACATACGATAGGTTGCAGTCGCGGGTGTCGGTACGTTGACCTTCCACCTCATGGTTGTACCATAGTGGGAATGTGTCGTTGTCGCCGTTGGTGAGGATGATGGGGTGGCCTTCACGAGTCATGCTTTCGAGATAATTCAATCCGAAGTCACGGCATGCGTAACGGCCGGAGCGATCGTGGTCGTCCCACGTCTGGCTCACCATCTGCAATGGCACGGCAAGGCACAGCAGCGACGTGACGATGGCAGCGGCCATCTTTCGGCGGGAGAAACGTTGCAGGAATGCGCCTATGGCACAGGCGCCCATGCCTATCCAGATGGAGAAGGCATAGAACGAACCGGCATAGACATAGTCGCGCTCCCTTGGGGGGTGGGGTGGTTGGTTGAGGTAAACCACGATGGCCAGTCCGGTCATGATGAAGAGCATGGCTGTGACAAGGCACTGCTGCCTGCCACGGCTCTTCTGCCGGTATTGCCAGCACATTCCGAGTATGCCCAACAGGAGCGGCAATCCGTAATACACGTTCCTACCTTTGTTGGTGCGGAGATCGGAGGGTAGCTTCGAGGTATCGCAGTTGAGCAACAGGTCGTCGATGAATTTGATGCCCGTCATCCATTGGCCGTGCTCCACTTCTCCCTGGCTTTGGATGTTGTTCTCACGACCCACGAAATTCCAGAGGAAATAACGCCAATACATGAAGTTGACTTGATAGGAGAGGAAGAAGCGCAGGTTTTCCCTCATTGTAGGCAGGTTGTCTTTCTTCTTCACGCCGTCCATCCATGCCTCGTAGGCCTGGGCATGTTGAGATGATGTCATGCGTGGAAACCACATCTTGTCTTGATACAAGTATTTCGTCTTATGCCCGATGACGGTGTATGTATGTCGGGGGCCGTCGGTGGTGGGATGATAGATGGGCGCACCTTCTTCCTGTTTGACCACAAGGTATTCCCCTTGAGGTTCGTACTCAAGTCGGCTGCAGTAGGCTTGGCCGTAAAGCAGGGGAGAGTCGCCATATTGTTCACGGCTAAGGTATCTGCCCAAGGCGAAGATGTTGTCGGGCGAGTTCTCGTCCATCGGAGGATGGGCTGCCGAACGGATGAGGATGACCGCATAGCAACTGAAACCTATGAGCATCATAAGCAAACTCAATAGACTTGTTTTGGCCATTCTCTTGCGTGTTCTGCATGCCAAGAAGAGGATGGTTGTGAGTAGGAGGACGAATGAACACGCCAGTCCGGTGTGGAAAGGCAAATGAAAGACATTCGTGAAAAGAAGTTCAGCCCAACCTCCAAGGCGGATGACACCAGGGATGACGCCATACAAGATGCCAAGAAGCACCAACATGCTGGCTCCGAGGGCTGTTGCCACACCCCGCCAACTTGCTTTCTCCGTCTTATGGTAGTATACAATGAGTGCCATGGCGGGGATGCACAACAGATTGAGCAGATGGACACCAATCGACAGGCCTATGATGTAGGCGATGAGGATGACCCAGCGGTCGCTTTGTGGGTTGTCGGCTTCTTCCTCCCACCGTAATATGAGCCAGAAAACCAATGCAGTGAGGAAGCTGGAGAAGGCATAGACCTCGCTCTCCACTGCAGAGAACCAGAAGGTGTCGCTGAAGGTGTAGGCCAAGGCACCGGCCATGCCGCCTCCCTCGATGATGACAACTTGCGAGAGTGTGAGTGCATCACCTGTGCCCATGAGCCGGCGGGCGAAGTGGGTGATGGTCCAAAACAGGAACAAGATGCAGCCGGCGCTGAGCAGTGCCGACATGGTGTTGACCCAACGGGCCACGTCCGAAGGACTGCCTGCCAACTGTGAAAACAAATTGGCCACAAGCATGAAAAAGGGTGCTCCAGGGGGGTGCCCGATTTCCAACTTATATCCACTGGCTATGAATTCAGGACAGTCCCACAAACTGGCTGTGGGTTCACAAGTGAGACAATAGGTGAGTGCTGCGATGGCAAATGCAACCCACCCTGAAATCGTGTCGATGCATGTAAAAGTCTTTTTTCGTATCATATCGTTGCATTGTTTGCGGCAAAAGTAGCAACAATGGTGGGAACAACACGAAAAAAGAACCTTACATTTGTCTTACAATTGTATTACAATGCTGAAAATCAAATGGTTTCAGAGTTCTTCCGAAGTTGGTATTCCTTTCCTCTCTTGTTGATGATGTCCATGTTTGATTGTGCCTTCAGCGTGGATTTCAGTCGACAAATGAACGTGTAGAGGGTGGTGTCGGGATTGTCTTTCTTGGGCCATAGTGCAGCACAGATGGCTTCCTTGCTAAGGATATGGTTGGGAGCGGAATGGAACATTTCCATCAACTGCTCCTGCATCGGGGTGAGGTGCATCTCCACTTGTGGAGCGACAGTTTTAGTGGCGGGTGTCATGGCATCGCCTGTTCTCATCCTGATTCTCCATACCATGACCGACAGCACCAACGAACAGAAGATGATGCCGGTGAGAGGAAGCCTTTGGTCGGAATGCCCCAACACGGAACATACCGAGGGGTTGGCATAAGCTTTGAAGGCGATGACATCACTGTTGCAGGTTGTGGGAGAAATGCTCCACAACAAGGTGTCGCTGCATAGTGACGCCTGCTCGCTGAATGATTCCTCTCCATTCTGGTGAAGAAGGCACATCGAGACATGCGACGTGTCTTTCAGTGAGGAAATGGTGAGGTGGGGCTTGAAATGGCTTTCCGCATCGTCGGGGGTGAAGACTCCGCCTTGGCGCAGCCAAGTGGGAGAGCCAGCCAACAACTGTGACTGGGACGAGTGCATCACATACTGGCGAAGGGCGTGAGTCAGGTCTTGGCGCATCGCTTCTTTCGCATCATTATAGTGGCTTACTCCCAAAGTGATGGAAGCCAGCAACATCAAGATGGGCACTATGGTAAGACTGCGTAATCCTTTCATTGGCATATGGTGATTGGGTATGGTTTCTTCTTTCTTCTACTCCTTGGACATCTTCCAGTCGGTGATGTTGCGCTCCTCGCTGGAGAATGCGATGCCTACCTTGGTGACGGGTCGGCCGTCGAGGGCGTATTTCTCGGCATAGCCCTTGCGGTTGATTTGGTCGAGGGCGGCTTCCACGGTGTCGTCATATTTCAGCTCCATGACATAGATGCCCTTTGGCATGAGCAGTGTGATGTCTGAGCGACCCTTGGCACCCGGTTCCTCGGCACGGACATCGGCACCGAATGCCATGAGCAGCGTGTAGAGCAGCGCGTGGTAGTAGTGCTCGTTCTTGTTATCTTTTTCCCAATGATAGGGAACGCCGGAAAAGAACGTCTTGATGGCGTCGATGAAGGCTTGAAGGTCGTCGTTGCGCTGGAACATCTTGTAGGCTTTCATCAGCGCAGAGCGCTCGCGGCCATCACCCGTCGTATTGGTGACGTAGTTGTAAAGACTGCCGGCAAAGCCTTTCCTGACTTCCTCGTTGGGGAAACCAAGGGTGAACATATCGATGTCCTCCTCGTAGGATTTGATGGTCAGGTAGCCGCTCTGGTAGAGTACGGGCAATGGAGCTTGGTAGCTGTCGAAAGCCTTGTTGAAATCACCCGATTCGCACAAGGCTCCTTCCAAGTCGCTGATTTCCAATGGCGGCATTTCGCGGAGCATGGCGATGAGGGCGCTTGGTGTGGCGCTGTCGAACCAGTATTTATCTATTTCTCCAGATTTCAGTGCATTCACCATACTGAAGGGGTTGTACATATCGGTCATTCCTCTTCCGAAGTGGTAGCCGTCGTACATGCGCTTCAGAGCGGTTAGCGTCTCGTCGTAGGTCTTGCCACGGCTGGCGGCCATCAGTTCGATGTCGGGGCACAACACGGTGGTCAGTTCCTCCTCGCTGATGCCGCAGATGCTCTCGTAGACTGGTTGCATCGAGATGTTCTCAAGATTGTTGAGTTTCGAGAAGATTCCCATCTGCGAGAACTTCGAGATGCCGGTGATGAAGACGAATTGCAGGTGGTCGTCAAGGCTCTTCAAGGGGGCGAACAAATCTTGGAACCTATCGCGCACGACAGCCTGTTGCTCCGGATTGCCGATGCTGTGCAACATCATGTTGTCATATTCGTCGCAGAGCACAACAACCTTGCGCCCCGTCTGGCTATGGGCTGTTTTGATGATATCCACCATACGAGGACTGGTGCTGGCGTTGCCGGCAGTTAGGCCGTACTGCTTCTCATAGTCCGCCAACGTTTTGTCAATATACTCGTCCAACTTCTCTATCGACGTAAGGTTGTTGGCACTGAAGTCAAAGCGCAACACAGGATACTTCTCCCATCGCCAGTTGGTGGTGGCGATATAGAGTTGCGGCTGTTCGATGCCGTCCTCGGTGGTGAAAGCCTCAAACAGTTCACGGCGACCTTCGAAAATGGCGGCTAACGTCGAGACAAGCAGCGACTTGCCGAAGCGGCGAGGCCTGCTGAGAAAATAGGGCTTGCCCTCGGTAATCATCTTGTAGATAAGCGGGGTCTTGTCCACGTACACGTATCCGTCCTGGCGGATGCTCTCGAAACTCTGGATGCCTACGGGGTATTTCCTCTTTGTTGCCATAATCTGTTACTTATTCGATAAAGGTACAATACTGTGATCAAGTGAGTGCCATCAAACGTGTTTGAAAAATCAAGTGGAAATTGCTTCACACGATTTTCGCAAGCAAAGGTATGAAAAAAAACTGAGAATCTATGCTGCAGAGGATATTTTTATTATCCCTCCATCGTGCGGAGTGTGTTGGTCTATAGGCGCGTCACCCACCAAGGCTTCCATATGAGTTGCCATAAATATGTCCGTTCACGCCAAGCTCGAATTTGTTGTTACCTCAGAGTGAGATTTCCTACAACTTCCTACAGCTAAAATATATGGGGAACGTGAGTTGAAAATAATGTCGATTATTTGCATGTGAAGTAAAGAATTCGTATTTTTGTAGCCAATAGGATAAAATCACAGCAATCAACATCAATGAAACAGTTGATGTCGTCATATGATAAAAATGGCTATGGCAACACTACAATCACATTCCCAAGACCCAAATTTTTGGGTTTTCCTTTGCTTCGGACAGTCCAACATGGCTGGACAGGCTCCCATTGAGAAACAAGACTTGAAGGTGAGCGACCGCTTCCTCAGTATGGCGACAACGGATGGAGGCGATGGCCGTGTGTTGGGCACATGGCGCAAGGCCGTTCCCCCGTTGTGCCGTTATGATGCCCACCTGGGTCCCGCCGACTATTTCGGACGCACCCTGCTCGAAGTGGTGCCAGAAAATGTTCGCATCGGTATCGTGTCGGTGGCAGTGGAGGGGTGTCCCATCACCTTCTTCGACAAGGATAGGAATGCTCCCATCATTGCCATGGAGGAACAGGACTGGATGAACGACATCTTGAACCAGTATGGCCGCGACCCATATCAGCGTCTGCTGAGCATGGCCAAGACAGCAGCCAAGGATGGGGTCATCAAGGGTATCCTGCTGCACCAAGGCGAGACTGATGCATATGGTTTTGAATGGTGCAAGACGGTGAGAAAAATCTACTGTGACCTTCAACAGGAACTCCGGTTCGAACCCACGGCAGTCCCTCTTCTGGTGGGTGAAGTCGTGCGTGGGGAATACGGAGGCATCTGCGGTGACGCCAATATGACCATCAACGATATCGCCAACCATTACCCCAATACCTATGTTGTTTCTTCAGAGGGGTGTCTGCCCTGCGAGGACTATCTTCATTTCTCTGGCGATGGCTACAGGCGGTTGGGGCGGCATTATGCACTCCGCTATCTGGAAATCACTAATCCGGAATTGGCTGATGCCTGCCGCAAGAAACTGAACATGGACCTCTGACTATCAACTATCTACTAATACAAATCACTCGACAAAATGAAAAAACTGAAATGTTTTCTCTTCCTCTTGGTTGTTCCCATTTGCCTGATGGCACAGATGGGGGCCAGATTCCCGTCTGAGCGCAAGGTCGTCAAAGACCCCTTGACGGGAGTCGAACTGGTCTTCCTCACCAGCAAGAGCGGAACCGGTGACTCGAAAATCTACCAGACCCACAACCAATGGACGGCCGACGGCAAGTGGGTTGTCTTCCGCTCCGACCGAGTCAATGGCGAGGCCATGGCTGTGAACGAGGACACAGGCGATATCGTGCAAATCACCGAGGGTGGGTTTACCGGAATGCTCTGCGTGGCACGCAAGTCGATGCACCTCTACCATATGCGCGAGCACAAGGACAAATATGACAAGCGCACAGGAATGGAGGTGGTGGAAGTGGACCTGGAACGCCTCTTCGCCGATTCCGAGTCGGGACGGTTGAAAGACAAGAAAAACTATGAGCGTATCTGTGGCATCGTCCCAGCTGAGATGTGTTCTGAGGGAGACATGGCACTCGACGGAAGCGAGGAGTTCGTCTATTTCAGACTCGACAAGGAGTATGCCCGACAATTCCCCATCGCCGAACCCATCGCCGGCAATTTCGGTCCACGCCATATGGGAGCGGGACCCGGAGGAATCGGAAAGATGGACCTGAAGACAGGGAAATCAGAACCAGTGGTGAGCGTACACTTCAAGGTGGGGCACATACAAGGCAACCCCTGGCATCCAGGAGAGGTCGTCTTCTGTTGGGAAACGGGCGGAAAGGCACCCCAACGCACGTGGATGGTCAATGCAGATGGAACGAACCTGCGTCCTGTCTATCGCGAGACAGAGCACGACTGGGTGACCCACGAGGCGGTCATCAGCGAGGACGAATTGGTGATAGCACTGATAGGGCATCGTCCAATCAACCTCAAAGGTGGGGAGGCCGAAGGACTTGAGTCGTTCGCCTTTTCCGACGAATGGGGACCCTCAGGAACAAAGGAATACCCGACAGGCATTGCAGTGGTCAACATGCGCACACGCGAACTGACCATGGAGGGACAGGTGAAGGGTGACAATTTCTGGCACGTCGCAGGCTCGCAGGATGGCCATTGGTTGGCTGGCGACGACTTCAAACGCGAACTATGGCTGATTGACCGGCACACCGGGGAGCGCATCTTGCTCACCGCAGGCCACAAAACCACCGCACGCGACCATGTGCACCCGACATTCAAGCCCGACGGCACCGAAATAGAAATACAGTCGGCGATGCTCAGCGACGACGGTCGGTCGATGAACATCTGCATTGTCAAACTGCCTCAACATCTCTTGGACCGATACCCCAAAACCAACAAATGACTATGAAGACGACAATAGGGAAGAAACTGCTGATGCCAATGTTTTTGGCATTCGCAATCTGTCTGTCACCTGGCAACATGGTGGCACAAACGGTGAACGACAACAACACGCCGCTTCACCTGATGAAGCCTGCTTACAAGATTGGCTATGGCATACCCACCAAGGAAGAGGTGAAAAAGACCATGGACCGTGTGTTGCAATACATTGCCGGCGAGACACCCGCCGTGCTTGTTGACAAGGATTCCGGGCGCGAAATCACCAAGACCAAGGACATCAACGTACAGACCCAGTTGAAACAGGGTGGGTTCAGGCTGACCAGTTATGAGTGGGGGGTAACCTACTCGGCCGTGCTCGCTGCATATCAAGCGACGGGAGATGTCGCCTATCGCGACTATGCCTTCCAACGCCTGCGGTTCCTGGCTGATATCGCACCGGCATTCAAGCGGTTGCATGATGACGGCAAGGCCATCGACAACAATGTGCGACGAGTGGTCGACCCCCATGCGTTGGATGATGCCGGCGCCGTGTGCTGCTCGATGATCAAGGCAATGACGGCCGACTCGCAGTTGCCGCTGCGGCCGCTCATCGACAATTACATCGATTATATCATGAACAAGGAATATCGGCTTTCAGACGGCACTTTCGCACGACTGCGCCCGCAGAAAAACACGGTGTGGCTCGACGACATGTTCATGGGCATTCCCGCCATAGCATACATGGGACGGCTCACAGGCGAATCCAAATACTATGATGAAGCAGTGAGGCAAGTCAGGCAATTTGTAGAACGCATGTGGGTGCCGGAGAAGAAACTCTTCCGCCATGGATGGGTGGAGGAGATGTCGCCGCACACCTCTTTTCATTGGGGACGTGCCAATGGCTGGGCCATCCTGACCCTGTGCGAGGTGCTCGATGTAATTCCTGAGAACCATCCGGGACGCCAGCAAATGCTCGAACTGCTGAGGGCGCATGCAGAAGGGCTTGCCGCATTGCAGCACCACGATGGCTTCTGGCACCAGTTGCTCGATAGGAACGACACCTACCTCGAGACATCCGCCACCGCCATCTATGCCTACTGCCTGGCACATGCCGTCAACCGTGGATGGATCAACGCCAAAGCCTTCGGACCCGTGGCGTTGCTGGCTTGGCATGCCGTGGCTTCGAGTGTCAACGAACGTGGCCAGGTGGAAGGTGTCTGTGTGGGAACGGGAATGGCGTTTGATGCTGCTTTCTATGCCTATAGGCCTGTCCATGTGATGGCGGCTCACGGCTATGGCCCTGTCATCTGGGCTGGTGCCGAAATCATCCGTCTGCTTCAACTTCAGCATCCCAAACTCAACGACAATGCAGTGCATTTCTACGACCAGGAAGTGCCCACCGACCAGCCCATTTTCAACTATGACGGACAAATCAGATTCTGAAAAGCCATAACACGAAGAGAAGAATTGGAAAAGAGTGCGTCCCTGCAGGATGAGCTGAGGAGGATGCAGAATGGTGAACCCTATGATGCTCACACGCCGGAGATGCGGGCATGGAGGGGAGAAGTGAAGAAACTGCTGAGAAGACTCAACATCACTGAATACCATGAACCTACCATGGCGAGCATCACCCGTGAGTTGCTGCCTAATTCCGCCCCTGATGTTTTCGTTGAACCGCCTTTCCATTGCGACTACGGCAACCTGATATTCGCCGGTGAAGGGGTGTTCATCAACTTCGGGTGCATCATCCTCGACGGAGGTGGCGTGCACATCGGGCGAAGGACATTGATTGCCCCCGGGGTGCATATCTATACGGCGGAACACCCGCTGAATGCCGATGAACGCGACGAGTGGGAGATGTGCCGGCCGGTGAGAATAGGGGAACGATGTTGGATAGGTGGCGACGTGACCATCTGTCCGGGTGTCACCATAGGCGATAGGACAGTCATAGGGGCTGGCTCCGTGGTCGTACGCGACATCCCTTCCGACTGCGTGGCCGTGGGCAACCCATGCAGGGTGGTCAAACGGGTCAACGGAAAGCAGGACGAATAGGAATCTTTGCAGGATAAGCCTCTATTCTCTCTTCCCAGCCATCCTTATGCGAGTGGCTGCAGGTGTCGGCATGGCGTTGATGGCTGCGGTATTGACGTCGCTCTGCTCTCCGGCGATGTCAAACTGGAGGGTCGCCCCATTTGTGCGCACGTCGATGGTCACAGGAGCACCCATTACCAGCGGAAGGTTGATGTCGCCATGGCCGGCGGGGAAACCGCAGAGCACGGGGATGTGATACTTGGAGAGAAGGTTGTGGAGCATGGCTTCCACGCTCATGGTCTGACCATTAGCGTCCTGGAATTCAGTGCCGCAGTCGGTGAATTCACCTAAGATGACACCCTTGCAACGGTCTAATACACCATTCATTTGGAGAATGCGCATCTGTCGGTCGATGTTGTGCATCGACTCCTCCACTTCTTCCACGAAGAGAATAAGGTTTTTGCCTTTGGTGGCATCGGCCTGCGTGCCGAGATTGGGAACAAAGGTGCAGAGGTTGCCGCCTACGAGCACGCCGCTGGCACTACCAACGATGTTCTGTGCATGTGCAGGTACCTCATAACGAGGAACCTTTCCCATCAGCAAGTCGCGCATCAGTGTACTGGTCTCGTCGGTGCCGCCCTTTGCCAGGAACGAACTCATGGTGCCATGGATACTCATCACCCCTGCACTGCTCCACAGCCCGTGAAGTGTCGAGATGTCGCTGAATCCCACAATCCATTTCTTGGAAGCTTTCAATTCGGCTAATGTGAGCTGGTCTATTAGTTGGATGGTGCCATAACCGCCACGATTGCAGATGATGGCTTTGATGCTTGGGTCGTTGAGCGCCCAACGGATATCGCTCACACGCTCCTCAATAGTTCCTGCGTAACGTCCATCGACCACCTTGCCCACGTTGGGACCTACGACAGGGGCAAGGCCCCATGAGCGTAACACGACGGCTGTTTTCTCCACGTTCTCCATCGGAGTAAAATACGATGGAGATATGAGTGCCACCTTGTCGCCAACTTTCAGATAGTCTGGCTTCATGCAGTTCAGTACTACCGACTTTTCAGGAGTCGATGCGTTGTCATCGTCATCGTTGTCGCACGAAGTAAAGGTCACGGTAGCCATCATGGCGGCTACAACCATCATTAAGAGCTTCTTCATATCTTTATCTTGTCAAGTTCGTGTTTCACTGTTGAGCCTGCAATCAATGCCATTGTTGTTGTAATGGCGAAGACCGACAGCATATATGGTTTCCTCGAAATGGTTTGCATTGATGGGCATTGTCCTTATCCGGCTGCAAAATTACCATTTATTGTTGGATTTTTGGTAATACAAGAAGTTTTTTGGGCAGTAGGGAACGATTTTCACCACTTTCTCAATGGAATAATTGATGGATGGAAGATACATGCTATTGTCAAAAACAGTAAAAATGGCCTTTCCCATTGTTAAATTTTGGCAACCATCTCCAAAATGATTAAAAAACAACTATAATTTTGCCATATCCGTTTTTTTGTTGTAATTTTGCACTGTTTTCTGCATATTTTGTTGAAAATTTCTGCTGTAAGCATTGATTTGAGACAAGGCAGTTCATATAAAATTAGTGTTTTGTCGGTTAAGACATCCTCTTGTTAAGTATGGAGCGGTAGCAGAAAAGGACATAAGAAAGGCGTTGACAAGCGTTTTGTTTAAGACGTGCCAAATCTTGAAAATCCAACGATTGCTGTCTTGAACTGAGCTATGGTAGTTGTCCGTGAGGTATGTTAATCCCTACTCGTTATCCAATGGTCGCCTTGGCGATTTTTGGAGCAGTGTAGCTTACATATCGGCGTGGACACTAATCTTGTCTGTTCAACAGCGATGTGCAATTCAATGGTTCTGGCACGTGGAATGGACAACAGCCAATACGCCTTTCGTACTTGCATTGAATCATTCAAATGCATGAACTTGTCCGATATGAACACATTGTCTAATGTGGACATTCGTGGAGGCGACGAAATGCCTCCAAGCACCAGGCTTACCCCTGATGTCCTCCCCGAAGCGAAAAGCTCAAAAACTGGGGTGTCGGTAGGGTATGCCCATGAAGAAGGTAAGAAATGGTTTGTTTTCAGGGCTTCTTATGGAAGAGTGGATAGGGCTTCCGAAGTGATGATCAATGATGGCACTTATGCTTACGTCGCCAGGCGCTATGTGCAAAAGCTATATCATGGAAAAAGGAAAAAAGTGTTGGTACCTCTCATTCCCAACCTCGTTTTTGCTTATACATCCGAGGAGAAAGCCAATGAGTATGTCAACAACACACCTGCTCTTTCATTCCTCAGCTACTATTACAACCATTTTGAGTTTGATGAAAGTAGGAAGAATCCTCCTCTCACGATTTCTGATGCTGAAATGATGAGGTTTATTCTTGCCACATATCACCATAATGAGCACTTGATGTTTGTTAACGAGTCTCAATGTCATTACAAGAGTGGAGATGTGGTGAAGGTGACAGACGGATTGTTTCGAGGTGTGGAAGGAAGGGTGGCAAGGGTTGCCGGACAGCAGAGAGTGATCTTGAGCCTCTCTAATATCGGACTGGTGGCCACGGCATACATCCCAACAGCTTTCATCGAAAAAATAGAAACAAGTTCTACAAATACTTAACAATCACCGGATTATGAAATTCGCTCTTGTTACTGGAGGTTCCAGGGGGTTGGGAAAAGCCATTTGCGTGGAAATAGCAAAGATGGGGATTCCCGTAATCATCAATTACCGTTCCAATGAGGCTGCGGCAATTCAAGTGAAATCCGAAATAGAAAGCCTTGGTGGATGTGCGGAACTCATGCGGTTTGATGTGGGAAATGCTGCCGAAGTGGAAGCGTCACTCGATGGATGGCAAGAAGAACATCCCGATGATTACATTGCTTTCTTGGTGAATAATGCTGGCATTAGGCAAGACAATGTCATGTTCATGATGCCCGACCAGGATTGGCATGCTGTCATCAACACTTCATTGAACGGCTTTTTTTACGTGACACGCAAACTCTTGCCCAAGATGATGCAACGCAAGCATGGTGGACGAATTGTCAACATGTCGTCCTTGTCGGGATTGAAAGGCATGCAGGGGCAAGTCAACTACAGCGCTGCAAAGGCCGCTCTCATCGGTGCCACAAAGGCTCTTGCGCTGGAGGTGGCTTCAAGAAACGTCACCGTCAATGCCGTTGCACCGGGGTTCATTGACACCGATATGACGAAAGAGTTGCCTCAAGACGAATTGAAACAACTGGTTCCGATGAAGAGATTCGGAAAACCAGAGGAAGTGGCTGCATTGGTCAAATTCCTCCTTTCCGACGAAGCCGCTTATATCACCGGCGAGGTCATCAACATTAATGGAGGCTTATACACTTGATATTTATATAGCAACGAAATAATGTGGCGGATACGAACCGTTCTTATCCACCTCAATTAAAAATTTGTCAAACATTTGAAAATTTGAATAGTATGAAAAAAAGTAAATGTCGTTACAATCGCAGGTATATATTGCTTGCATTGTTGTGCTCCATATTCATGATTGTTGATGCACAGGTGGTTACAGTGAATAAGATGTCTGCTGTAAAGCCTGGTTCCAAAATCAACTTAGTGATAGACTTTTCGAAGGCTACTATCATGGGTATGAATGAAACAGAATTCTCCAATTATGAGAAAGATTGGAAAAAGGACCAACCTACGATTATCGGCAGATTTCGAAAAGGTGTCAATAGCAAGCTCAATGATATGCTGAACGTAGGGGCATACCCCAGTTCTGATTATACGATGAAAGTGACAGTCAAGACCATCTCCGATATGGGCAATGTCTATTGTGATGCTGTCATAGTGGATAAGAGTGGCACTGTCATTTTTAGTGTGAACGATGTAAATGGTGGTTCCGAGCCTCCCATTCTCCCTGGTTCAAAACTTGCCAGGATCAAGGCATGGTCTTATTTGACAGGACGCTCATTAAGTGGCATTTTGAAATCAGAGTATCTTGCTCAATAATACGGCGTTAATCAAATAAATGGATAGAAGAGTCGTCATAACGGGAATGGGAATATGGTCGTGCATCGGGACGAACATAGAGGAAGTGACAGAGTCCCTTTACACGGGCAGGTCGGGAATCGGACTGGACCAGGACCGTTTGGATTATGGATTTAGGTCGGGACTGACAGGTATTGTAAAGCGCCCACAGTTGAAAGGGGTCTTGGACAGACGTACCCGGACAGGGATGTCTGAAGAGGCGGAGTATGCCTTTATGGCCAGCAGGGATGCTTTCCAGATGTCAAAAATTGATGATGATTATTTGAACACCAACGAGGTCGGGGTCATCTTCGGCAATGATTCATCTGCAAAAGCGGTGGTTGAGTCTGCATATCTCATGGATGAGAAACATGATACGGCCTTGATTGGTTCCGGATTGATTTTCCAAGGTATGAACTCCACCGTCAATATGAATATGAACACCATCTTTCATTTGCGGGGAGTCAACTTCTCTGTCAGTTCTGCATGCGCCAGCGGCTCTCACTCCATAGGCTTGGCCTACCTTCTCATCAAACAGGGATTGCAGGATGTCGTCCTCTGCGGAGGTGCCCAGGAGGTGAACAAATATGCCATGTCCACGTTCGATGCGCTCAATGCTTTCTCTGTCCATATGGATGAACCTACCAAAGCCTCACGCCCCTTCGACCGCGACCGCGATGGATTGGTGCCAAGCGGTGGGGCGGCGGCACTCGTCCTTGAAGACTATGACCATGCCGTAAAGCGTGGGGCGAACATTCTTGCAGAAGTGTGTGGATATGGTTTCTCAAGCAATGGTGGAGGCATCAGCCAACCCAGCGACGAGGGTAGTTTCATCGCTGTGACAAGGGCGATGAAAGATGCCGGCGTCACTGCCGACGACATTGATTATATCAATGCCCATGCCACTTCCACACAACAAGGAGACATGTATGAGGCCATGGCATTGAATCGCATTTTCAAAGGGAAGAGGGCGTTGGTCAGCAGTACGAAGTCGATGACGGGACACGAATGTTGGATGGCGGGAGCAAGCGAAATCGTTTATTCCATCATCATGATGCAGAAAGGATTTGTCGCTCCAAACATCAATTTCGTTAACCCTGACGAGCATTCAAGGTTCCTCAATCTTACAGCAGAAACCGTAGAGAAGGAAATAAACGTGGTTCTTAGCAATTCCTTTGGTTTTGGAGGGACCAATTCTGCGCTGATAATAAAGAAGCCCAACTTTTAGATAAGGAA
>Ga0310694_10003447_pt1 | contig 15544 bp, 16 predicted proteins | sample 174DNAGHGhighgp2_FD_203884 | JGI IMG/M metagenome (GOLD analysis project Ga0310694, IMG submission 203884) | Sheep rumen microbial communities from Palmerston North, Manawatu-Wanganui, New Zealand - 1742 DNA GHGhigh gp2 (v2) (version 2) | ecosystem: Host-associated > Mammals > Digestive system... | reverse complement strand
AAATATTAGGTGCTTTATTTTTTATTGTAACTATCATCCTGACGTTTATAACCGCAAGTGCCGCCCGTAAACGAGGACGCAGTGGATTTGGTTGGTTTTTGTTGGCTTGCGTTATTTCGCCTTACATAGCACTAATCATTTTGGCTTGCCTTGGGGATACAGAAGAGAAAAAGAAAGACAAAATTTACGAAGAGGAATTATTAAGAAAAGAAATAAGGCGTTCTAATTTCTCTGAGGCAGAAGAGTCAACGGCTCCTTCTCAAAAGATTCCACAAAGATCAGGAAAAACCATTAACGACTTATACAAACGGTAAACTTGGTTTTATAGAAACAATAGCAGCGGCAGAGATGTCGCTGCTATTGTTTTGATGCCGATTACTAATCGGCGCAATAGAAGAATCTTAATCGCCTATGTATGGTCGATGCTATAGCTGTTGACGGTAGGCGGCGATGACGAAGCCGCGGAGAGTTTTGTAGTGTTTTGCACGGCGATTGGAAAGGATGTCGTGCCATTTATGCAACCATTCATCGTGTTTAATGGGGTCACGGAGATCGGCGTCGGCCAAAACGGAGGCTTGTTTGATGAGTTGGAAGGCATGACGTTGGGCGTCGGTTACGGTATCCGGATCACGGTGCTCAGGCATGTGGGAGATGATCTCCTGACCGAAACGGTTGGTGAGATAGAAACGATGTCCATTAGGCGGCAGTTTGCCAGTGTAGGTCTTGAACTTTTTATTTAATGTTACTTTTCCCATATTGGTTGTTATTTAGATAGGTCTTGCCTCCGATTTAATTCTGAGATAGTCTCGATCCGATTCTCTCTCGATAGTGTCTCGCCAGTCTGATTTGCCGTATATACGTGTCAAACAAGGGAGATTTAGAATCGAGTGCAAAGGTACAATATTTTTTTGAAATATGCAAATTTAATCCTACAAAAATATATTTTTTCTAAGAAAAAACGCGTGTACACTTGCATATATCAAAAAAAAGTAGTAATTTTGCAGCGCAAAATGTGTGAAACAAGTGGCGAAACCGAATTTGTATATTATCGCAGGGCCGAACGGAGCCGGTAAAATACTACAAAATATATGAGTGATCGCGAGTTCGAATCTAAGTTAATAGAAGGTTTGGATTTAACCTATAAGCGCGTAGTAGAGCAGCATCGCCGCGACAACCAACCGCTCGTGTTTAGCGAGAACGGCGAAGTGAAGTTCGTGGATCCTTTCACCGTAGCGATTTGAAAATGGAAAATTGAAAGTTGAAAGGAGAAATTAACCCTTGAAAATTGAACAACAATTTAACAATAACTAATAACATAATTTGCTCTATCATAATTAATTACATATCTTCGCTTGCCGACATAAAACAGAAGGACAAGCGCAAGGCGTTGCGCTAATAGATAAAATAAGCGTTTGCTTTATTTGAGGATTCTTTCAAACTACCACAACTTGAATAACAGTTTTCAGAGAATAGGCGAAACGAGGGTGTGTCAAAACAATTGGCACACCCTCATAGATTTTGGCGGTAGGCGGCGATGACGAAGCCCAAAAGGAGACAGATTTCTTGCCTTGGGAATGAAAAATGCACTTGTTTCTCGCAAAAGTGCATTTTTTTCTTGCATATGTTATTTTTTTTTTGTAATTTTGCGCCCGATTTTGAAAACTGATAAATAAAAACCTATAAAAAACTACACACAATGAAACAATTTCGCCTTCTAACAACAATTGTTGCACTGAGTGCATTAACGGTGAGCGTATTCGCTGACAATTCAGACAAGTTCGAGCCGCTGATTATATCATCGGGATTTAACAGGGATGTCGTTGCAGAGGATGTTGATTTAACAAAGAACGACAATTCTGCTGTTACGCAATTTGCTACATCTTATTATGTTAATCCGACTTCTATTCAATATACGTTTGCAACCGATTCCGCCATGCGCAAAATGTATCCCGACTTCCCCGAGAATAAAACGATCACAATCAGCAACGTCACCTACAAATTATTCAAAACAGCTTTCCCTGATGACGGGCATATTGTTTCTATGGCAACGAATCCCGCTCTTGACGGACTTCATTTTCAGTTAGCCCCCTATACATCCAATAATGCGCTATGCCTTCGTAATATTGGTGGTGCCGCTAAGGAAGGTTCATTGAAATTCAAATCTATCGGTGCATATAAGGTTCTGCACCTGATGGTTATCTCCGGAGGCTCTCCGAGCCAACAAGTATGGAAATATCTGCCAGAAGAGAAAGAGGATATTTCTGAGAACTACCAGAAAATGCCGGAGGCAACCATTGACAAATATCGCAAACTGCGCGTACGGGTATATTACACCGAAGGCGAGCCGGAAGACACCACATTCGTTTTTATTGATCATGTCAGAACAAGTCCATTAAACAGAGTATGCCATGATAATATTTATGATGGAGCGAATTTTAAAGACGAAAGATACACAAGGGCTTGGTTAACAAAACTAAATTGTTTTGCGGCATGCAGCGATATTCCTGTTGACCATACTCGTTTGATAGAAAGTATCCATTTCTCGCTTCCGTCCACAATGCTTGTTAACGAGCCAACTTATGGAAAGAACAATGTTGAATTACCATTCTCGTCAGACTTTGGTATAGCCATTATGGCAGTTACGGGTGAAGTGGCAAGCGATGTAGCCGTACCAGCAGCAGAGAAAGTGGACGTTAAGGATATTGAGGAGACTTCATTCGAAGCCTGCTGGGAGGCGATTGCCAATGCAGCCTCGTACCGTTTGGATGTAGCAACAGATATTGATTTCCAACACTTGGTTGATGGCTACAACAACCTTGCCGTTGAGGGTACTACCTGTAAAGAAGTAGCCGGACTTCTGGCAAACAATGACTACTACTGGCGTATCCGTTCGGTGGATGAGGCAGGCTATCAATCCAAATCGTCTGCTCCGATGCGCGTCAGGACAGCCGGCGGAGAGACTCCAGCCACCGACGAAGTACACACCGACATAGCCGAACAACTGGCACCTCTGATAAACACGTCGGTAGCACAGATACAGATTGACCGTACTCTCTATCGTGACGGCTATTACAACACGATCTGCTTGCCGTTTAACCTGAGTGCTGACGAGATAGCCGCTTCTCCGCTGGCAGGCGCAACGGTGTTGGAGTATGTGGATGCAGAAGCTATCGAAAATCACCAATTAAACATTCAGGTAAGCGAAACAGACCACATCGTTGCCGGTGTGCCCTATCTCATCAAATGGGCTCCGATGACACCGGAGATTATTGATGGTGGACGTCTTATTTTCCACAATGTCACAATCCTGACGAACGAAGGACAGACGATCGGCGATGAGGACAAAGTTCGTTTTATAGGAAATGTGTCCCGTCAGTTGATGATGTACAACAATGTCAACAACCTTTTTGTGGGAGCAGAAAACACCCTCTACTGGCCGAACACGACGAACCCGCTGAGAGGTTTCCGCGCGTATTTCTTAGTGCCGGAAGACGGACCGGCAGGTGTGCCCAAGAACAGCCCGGCACGTATCGTACAGCGCCACGATACCGCAACGGATATTGACAAGGTGCAAGATGACAATGGACAATGCACCAAGGTATTCAGAGACGGTCAGTTGGTGATTCTCAAGAACGGAATGTATTATAACGCACAAGGACAGATAATTTGCGGACAATAATGAAAAAAGTATATACATATCCTCAAACCGAGGTTATTCTTTGCGCCCCGCTCACCGCATTGTGTAACCCTACCAGTGACGGCGGTTTGGATCCCGAGGAGTTTGGTCGTGCTCCCAAACGTCCGGCGTTCTAAAATGGAAGAAAAACAAAAATACAATAACAAACTATATTTTCAAACACATGATTTATTCGAAAGAAGTACAAGAAATGTGCGTAGTAGCTAAGGGTCCGAAGCACGGACCGGCTCCTATTCCCGAAGAGGGCAAATGGGTGAAAGCTACTGTGATCAAAGACATCTCGGGTATGACGCACGGTATCGGTTGGTGTGCTCCGCAACAGGGCACATGCAAACTGAGTCTGAATGTAAAGAACGGTATTATCGAAGAGGCGCTCGTAGAGACCATCGGTTGCTCGGGTATGACGCACTCGGCTGCTATGGCGGCTGAGATTCTGCCGGGCAAGACCATCCTCGAGGCACTGAACACCGACCTTGTTTGTGACGCTATCAACACCGCTATGCGCGAGTTGTTCCTGCAGATCGTTTACGGTCGTACGCAGAGTGCGTTCTCGGAGGGCGGTCTGGCCATCGGTGCAGGTCTTGAGGACCTCGGTAAGGGACTCGTTAGCCAGTGCGGTACGCTGTATTCGACCAAGGCTAAAGGCGTTCGCTACCTGCAGTTAACCGAGGGTTACATCACCAAGGAGTTCCTCGACGAGGACAATGAGGTTTGCGGATACGAGTACGTTCACATGGGCAAGTTCATGGACGCTGTCAAGAAAGGTGTTCCGGCAGACGAGGCTCTGAAGAGCGTTACCGGTACTTACGGCCGCACGACCAAAGAGCAAGGTGCAGTTAAATCGATTGATCCACGCAAAAACTAAGGAGGAGAGACTATGATTCGTGAAGTAAAATTTGAGTCGCAAGACCGCCGCGAGAAACAGATTCTCGCCGCTCTGAACGCTAACGGTATCGCTTCCATCGAGGAGGCTAACCAGATTTGCGAACAATACGGCCTCGATCCTTATCTGACCTGCGAGGAGACGCAACGTATTTGTTTTGAGAACGCGAAATGGGCTTACGTAGTAGGCACCGCTATCGCGCTGAAGAAAGGCTGCAAGAACGCCGCTGACGCTGCCGAGGCTATCGGTATCGGTCTGCAGGCCTTCTGTATCCCGGGTTCCGTAGCTGACGACCGTAAGGTCGGTATCGGTCACGGTAACTTGGCAGCCCGTCTGCTCCGCGAGGAGACCCAGTGCTTCGCTTTCCTCGCCGGCCACGAGTCCTTCGCAGCTGCTGAGGGTGCTATCAAGATCGCAGAGATGGCGAACAAAGTTCGTAAGAACCCGCTTCGCTGCATCCTCAACGGTCTGGGCAAAGACGCTGCTATGATCATCAGCCGTATTAACGGTTTCACCTATGTACAGACCGAGTTCGACTATTTCACGGGCGAGCTGAAGATCGTTCGCAAGAAAGCGTACAGCGATGGTCCGCGTGCAAAAGTGAACTGCTACGGAGCAGACGATGTGCGTGAGGGTGTAGCTATCCTCTGGCACGAGAACGTGGACGTTTCGATCACCGGTAACTCCACCAACCCGACGCGCTTCCAGCACCCGGTAGCCGGTACGTACAAGAAAGAGCGTATCCTTGCCGGCAAGCCGTACTTTAGCGTTGCTTCCGGTGGTGGTACAGGTCGTACCTTGCACCCGGATAACATGGCGGCAGGTCCTGCTTCGTATGGTATGACCGATACCCTCGGCCGTATGCACAGCGACGCACAGTTCGCAGGTTCGAGCTCCGTTCCGGCACACGTAGAGATGATGGGCTTCCTCGGCATCGGCAACAACCCGATGGTAGGTTGCACCGTAGCCTGCGCAGTAAACGTGGCTCTGGCGCTGAACAAGTAAAAAAAAACGTCATTACGTAATCACGTCATTACGATAAATATCCAACACCATGAAAGGCTGCTAATGGCGGCCTTTCATAGTGGAATAATAAAACATATTAAATTATGAAAAAGTATCTTTTGATTGCTGTATTGGCTGTTGCAAGCCTTGCAGCTTATGCACAACCTCGTGCCGTCGGTGTCAACCTCGGTCCATGGTCTTCGCTTTCTTATCAACACGGCTTTGGTGAGAGTAACATGTTGGATGTAGCCGCAAATGTTCATTTCCCGATCAATCAGGGCTTCGGTGTCGGTGGTCACGTTACCTACGACTGGATCGACCCCTTCAATGCGCCTGTTCCTTGGAATAACAAAGGTGAATGGCATTGGTACATGGGTGTCGGTGGTTCAGGTGGTTTCAACTTCGGTAACGCCGATAAGGGCTACAACAGTTACTGGTACGCCGGTGTAGCCGGACACATCGGTATTGAGTACGATTTCTGGTTCCCGTTCCAACTCTCACTCGACTGGCGTCCATCAATCGGTGTAGGCACCAGCAGTAGCAGCACCAACCTGGGCTTCAACGTTCCGGGACTCTGGGGAGGACTCCAATTAGGTGTTCGCTACAAATTCTAAGAACCCGATTCTAATGAAAAAGCGCATATATCTTACGGTATATGCGTTTTTTTTGTATAATTTTATACAAAATAAACAAAATATTTGCGTATATGAAAAATTATTCGTACCTTTGCCGCAGAAAAATCTATAAAACCATAAAAATATGAGAAAAATTCTTTTTTCGCTACTCGTTGTAGCCCTCAGTTTGCCGGTTATGGCTGGCGCACAGAAAAAGGCGGACAAGGACACGAACCAATTCCGCTACGAGATTGAATGTGCCGGAAATGCTATCCAAGGCACCTATTTGGTCAAAGTGTGGACGTATAGCAAAAAAGCTGCAGTGGCCGAGAACCAGTGCCGCAAGAATGCCGTTCACGGAGTGATTTTCAAAGGATATGGAGGTGGAGAGGGTTGCGTTTCGCAGCGCCCTATGGCGAACACTCCGGGTGTGGAGACACAATATGAAGAGTACTTCAAAAGTTTCTTTGCCGAAGGCGGTGAGTTCCAGAAATACGCTTCTATCATGCCCGGTACGACCGAGACCGTGAAAGTGGGTCGCGAGTACAAAGTAGGCGTGGTGGTTAGTATTCGCAAAGATGATTTGCGCCGCGCTCTTGAAGCTGCCGGTATCATCCGCGGACTCAACTCCGGATTTTAAGTATGAATAATGATAAATGAATAATGAATATTTCCATGAAGAAATTTAGTTTGTACATTGTACTTAGTACCCTTGTACTTTTGATTGCGTCTTGCGGTCCCAAGCGTTCGCAAGCCTTTTACGCGGCGCCCAGTCAACTGCTCAGTTCGAACTACGACGGCACCTATGTGATTCGCACGCAAGTACGCGCACGCAACGCTGTTATTGCATTCACCGACGCGCAACGCAAAGCGGTGGAAGAAGTTATTTTTACCGGCGTCAAGTCCGCGGCAGACGGGCTGCCGGATCTCAAGCCGTTGTGCTTTGACATGAATGCACGCGAGAAGAACGAACAATACTTCCGCGCATTTTTCCAGGACAACGGACCTTGGACGCAATATGCCAGCCTGCAGGACAAACGTACGGGCACGACTCGTTACCAACGTAGTGGACGTCAGATAGTAGAGACCGTGACCGTTTCTGTCGATCGCGATGCACTTCGCGACCGCCTCATCGCTGACGGAATCATTCCGGCAGGAGGACGGTATTAAATTTGAGATTTGACATTTGAAATTTGAAAATTGAAATGACCATGAAACGATATCTTTTTTCCATCGCCCTGGCGTTAGTAGCGCTCGTAGCGAGTGCGCAAATCAAAAAACCCGGACTCATGGTAGTCCCCTCAGACGTTTGGTGTATCTCCAATGGTTATTATACCGAAGTGGAGAATATGGGCATCACCACCAAAGTGCCGAACTACAAACAAGCCCTCCAAGAGAACATGGGGCTCAAGTTGGCGATCGCCAAACTCAACGATCTCATGGCGGAACGCGAGTTCCCGCTCCAGAGTTTGGAGCAAGCCATCCACAATCTGGAACTGCAACACATGGAGGATAACATGACCGTCAGCAAAGCCGGAAACGAGTTGGCGGAATCCCCGCTTGACGAGGTGGCTCGTATCGCCAAATGCGACATCATCCTTGAACTCAGTTGGGAGATGAAGGATTTCGGTCCCAAGCATTCTCTTTCCTACATCCTTGAAGCACGCGATGCCTATACCGGCAAATCCATCGGCGCCGCTTCCGGAACCGGAGCCCCTTCTTTTACCGCAGATGTGGACGTCCTCCTCGAGGAAGCCATCGTGGCGAATATGGACAATTTCAACAATCGTCTCCAGGCGCATTTCACTGAAATGCAGACGATCGGTCGCGAGATCACCTTGGATATCAAAGTCTTCGCCAATAACGAAGCGGGAGTCGATCTGGAAACCGAGTTCAACGATGTCGAGCTCATTGACGTCATTGACGAATGGCTTCACCTCAATACCGTGCAAGGACGTTTCACCATGCCCTATGCCTCTGAGAACGTAGCTAACTTCACGCAGGTACGCATCCCTGTTTACGATGAACGCGGACGCGCAATGGACGCCAATAGTTTCGCTCGCCAGCTGGCAAAACACCTCAAAAAAGCGCCGTACAACATCCCCTGCAAGGTGCTCGTCAAGGGTCTCGGTAGAGCCGTGATCATCCTCGGTGAGAAGTAAAAATTAATGGCCGTCAGCCATCAGTCGTCAGCCGTCAGAAGGCTGAATGCTGAAAGCTGAATGCTGAATGCTGAAAGCTTATAACTATTATGAAAAAGATTTTTTCTATCTTCATAGCCGCGCTAATGAGCGCCACTATGTTTGCCGTTGAAACGGAATACCTGCCCATCTCCGTCTATGCCGTAGAGGACGTTGAGCCTTTCCCGCAAGGAGCTAAAGCGCTGGTTGAGAATAAGTTAACCCAACTCCTCACCCGCAATGGAGTAGCTGGTATGAATTACCTCGGTCAGTTCATTCTGACCGTCACCACCACCCCGCTGGACAAAGATGTAATCGCCGGACCTCCTGCGAAGATTGCCGAGAAAATGGAGCTCAATTTCTACATCGTGGATGCCTACGCTCAAACGATCTTCTCCTCGACCTCCATCACCCTTCGCGGTCTGGGCGAGACGGAGAACAAATGTTATATGGACGCGCTCAGCCGCATCCCGCTGCAATCACCCCAACTGGCGCAGTTCGTCAATGAAGGCAAACAGAAAATCATCACTTATTACAACCACGAAGCGGCGAACATCATCAAACGTGCTCAAGTGCTCGCTAAGCAGAAACAGTATGAAGAGGCACTTTCCCTCGTTTCGCTCATTCCGCAACAATGCGACCACTATGATGAAGCCATCGCTGCTTCGCTTGAAATCTATCAGCAATACATTGACAATGAGTGCAATATCAACCTCGCTGCCGCTCGACGCGAATGGGCTGCCGCTCAGAATGCACTCGGTGCCGCCGCAGCCGGAGAGTATCTGGCGAAAATACTCCCGGACGCAGGATGCTACGATGATGCCATCGCGTTGTACAACGAAATCAAGGCAAAAGTGCTCGAAGATTGGCAATTCGAAATGAAAAAATACCAGGACGGCGTGGATCTGCAAAAACTGCAAATCGATGCAGCTCGTCAGATTGGCGTAGCGTACGGTACCCATCAACCGGCTCAAACCACCTCCATCGAGTTCCTTAGAACGTTGTTGTAAAGTGAAAAGTGAAAAGTGAAAAATGAAAGGTGAAAGATTAAAAATACGAAGTGAAAGGATAGGGTTAGAAGGGATCACTCTTCTGCTCTTCCTTTCAATTTTCAATTTTCAATTTTCAATTTCTGCACACGCGCAGGAACAATTGTCATACCGCCGTAACGCATTGGCAATGATGCTCGTTTACCATCCGGAAGATGAGTTCGGAGGAGAGATCTACAAAGCCTTCGATTCCCTGCCTATCCCGGATAAGTACGACGATCATACGATCTCCATCCGCGTCATCGACAATAGTACAATCTGGGGTGTACAACGCCGGGACTCGGGTTATTTCAAAGCCACCTACGGCCACCAGTTGACCGCCACGGAGCTGCAAGCCAACGCCCTCTACACCGAGCGGCTACTCAACGACAATCAGGTAGCGAAAAAAATGATCGCCAAATGGTTCGGTTTCCAAGGGTCCTCCGTCGAAGATGCCACTTTCAACACCGAACTCATCCAAACACGCGGACAATACAACGCCAACGATGTGGATGTAGCGCTCGCGATGCAAACGACTCGTGGACTCGCGACCCTCTCCGATGCCGGAGAAGAGTTGCTCAATAACACCTTCGTCCTCGTCAACGACATCACCTACATCACCGCCGAACAGGAAGCCGAAGCCGCCAAAATGGCGATCGGTGTGCTTGGGGCACTCATGGATGCCGTCACCGGTGGAAACGCAGGAAGAGACATGGCTGGGGCAGCCGGCAAAATAGCGGACAGCTTCACGGGATTCAAAGTCAAAACCCACTCCTACCTCTACCAGCTGGAATGGAACGACTCCATCGCTGCGATCTTCTACCAGTTCCATTATACCGGCACACCCGACCCCGTCAAAGTGCAGGCTTTCCTCGATGACAAAACCACCTACCGACTCCGGTACGTGGCGCACGAATATGAGTTTGACAAAAAATCCGTGCTCAAAGGGCAATACGAACGCACCGAACTCGTGCGTACCATCTGTGCCCGTTCCATGGATAAGAATATCGTCGCGCTCGCCAAAAAGTACGAAGATTTCAAAGTCAAAACGCCTGTTTTTCAAGTTCTGACCAATGAGCGAGGAAAAATAGAAGGCTACGCCGCTAAGATCGGGCTCAAAGAAGGCATCTCCGAGAATTCCAAATTCCAAGTAGTCCAGATGATCCAAGACCCCGAAACCGGCAAAACGACCTATAAGTACATCGCAACCGTCAAACCCAAGAAAGGCTGTATCTGGGACAATCGCTACAACGCTGTTCTCGAGCAAGATGCCGGAGCTACGCTACCCTATACCACCTTCGTCAAAACCGCCGGCGGGGAAATCCTACCGGGAATGCTCCTCATCGAAGGCAAATACCGCAAAGTAACCGAGTAAAATAGAAAAATGAAACAAGAACGTCTCCCGACGTCCTTGCATCTAATATAACAAACAATCTCTATTTAACTCGGGTAGAAACCCTAAGAATCTTCACTCTCTACAATCGTTATTACAAATACCGTGCCAAACTAAAAAACTTCTCTCAACTTTCAACTCTCAACTTTCAACTATGCTCTACTCCTGGATCATATCGCTTCCCATGATGGTGTGCCTCTTCTGGTGCATCTTCTTCCTCACGCGTTTTTTCCGCTCCAACGACGAACCCCGCATCAAATGGACCATTCTCCTTTTTTACTTCGCCTCCACCATCCTTTACACGAACCACTGGTTGTATTTCTCAGACGTCAAAACACACATCGGCGCATGGTTATACCTCATCGCCAACCTCAGCGTGTACCCTATATATTATATGTACCTGCACGCGCTCACGCGTACGCGCGTATCGTGGGACAACTACGCCCTTTTTACCCCCACGATCCTCATTGCCGTTCTTTTTCCCATCAATCTACATTATAAGTGGATTTCGACGGACACTTTATTATTCCTGGCGCGAATCTGTTTTGCCGTCCAGGTTGTATGGGTTTGGATCCGCGGATTCCGTCTCCTCCGTTCTACCCAGCAACGATTGGATAACATCTATGCCGACAACCGTAGTTACCTGCTGCAACCGACCCACACACTCCTGCTTCTCGTCGGCTTCACGGCCGTCGCATCCATGCTACTCAACCTCCTCGGACGAGATACCTTCGATGGTAGCCTCCTCGTCTGCATTCCTGCCGTCCTCATGTCCGTACTGCTCTTCAGCCTCGGATACGTAGCCGCACATACTGCTATACCGCAAGAAACAGTCGTGCCGGAAGCAGCTTCCGATGATGAAGAGAAAGCACGTAGAGCCACTACAGAGGAAACCGACGAACTGATGTATAAGATCGGTACCATCCTCCGCGAGCAACAACTCTTCACCAACCCCAACCTTACTATCCAGGACCTCGCTATCGCCGTCGGTTCTAACCGGACCTACGTCTCTAACTGTATCAACCGCTATACCGGGTATAGCTTCTCACAATACGTGGCGCGTTACCGCGTGGAGCACGCTCAACAAATCCTTCGCGACCCTCAATACACCTCTGACCACGATGCCATCACCAACGCCATCGCCCTCAGCGGCTTCGCCTCCGAACAGACCTTCTACCGCGTCTTCAAGGAACTCACCGGCGAAACACCCCTCCAATACAGAAAGTCCAACAGCTGATTTCTGCCATTTTTCTCACTTTTGTACGATTTGAGAGTGGAATTGTACGATTTGCGAGTGCTTTTTGAAAAAAAAGCAGTAATTTTGTGCGAAAATTTGAGAAAACGAAATCCCATAATCCCGTAATAACGAAATCAAACAATAATTAAAAACAACATGAAGGTTCGTGCAAGTCGAGTGTAAGCTTGCTTACGCAACTCGACGCAGCCGAAGCTCCAGAAAATTAATTCTTTAATTTTATGAAAAAAATCATTCTTCGTACATTGTACATTGTACCTTTGTACATCGCTTTGGCCTTCACGGCTTGTAATGGAAACACCCCGGAAAATCCTCAAGAGCAACCCCTCAACCCCGCAGAACTGGTTCATACCATGTGGCGCGCGGACAGTGTGTTTATCAGCGGAGAGGTAAGCCCGGGTCCGCACTTTATCGTGGATATCTTTGCTGCCGACAAAGCCGTTCTGAACGGAGATACGGTTACCTATCGTTTTGAGGACAAACACCTCATTATTGAAAGCCGTGAAATGGATGTCGAAGTAACGGAATACACCGGTAATACCGCCAAATTGAAGATCACTAAGGATGGTATTGAGATGTACGTCTCCAAACTGCCCGAATGGGACATGGAGAGCATGGTCTTGGAGCCCAAGACCGAAGATTTCGTCGGTACATGGAAACTGGCATACTACACGATGAATGCCGTTACTTTTGAGGGTGCATGGAATACAATGGGCACGAACCCGGGTGTGGAGACTTGGGAGCTCCGCGCGGACGGAACGGCGACTTATCACAGCACCTTCTTCAACGAGACCGTAAACGGCACTTGGAGCTATGAGTATGGCATGATCATGGTCAAAAATCCTGCGCAAAGTCACCTTCGTGACGAGAACGACCGCATCACCGTGCAACCCCTCACCAAGAACTGGATGGGCTTCGTCCGCGGAGAGGATTACGGCGGCAGTGTTACCTATTACCAATGGTATTTTGTTCGCGTGAAATAGTTAAAATAAAGCTCCGGAAATTAAAATAATTATGAAGGTTCGTGCAAGTCGAGTGTAAGCAAGCTTACACTACTCGACGCAGCCGAAGCTCCAGAAGATTAATTCTTTAATTTTATGAAAAAGTTTTTATTTTTCGCCATCGCGCTGGTAGCAAGCGCATTGGCATTCACATCTTGTGACAAGAAAGACAAAGAAAATGTAAATCCGTTAGTAGGCACATGGACAGCCACAGTCGATAGGGGTTGGTCTATTATCGAGTACACCCTTATTTTTGAGGAAACGAACTACTCCCTCTCGGATAAGAACAACGTCGATACCAAAATTGATGCAGGTACCTACGACGTGAATCTGGAAAAGCAAACCGGTGTGATGCATCAAAAAACCGTTACCTTCATCAGCGATGTGCAAAACGAAACCTTCCCCAATGAAGAGGATCATCCTTTCACATATTCGATTAACGACAAAACGCTGAACATTACGATTGATCCAGACAAGGATCATCCGATGAAACTGACTCTCACCAAAGATTCTCAGAACGATCCCGAAGAACCCTCCGACATTGATATCGACCCGGCAAAACTCGTCAACACCGAATGGCGTACCGACTCCTGCTTTATGAACGGTCAGAAAACACAGCCGCCTCATCTCTATATCCGCATCCTCTCGGAGGACGCTGTGATAATGAACGGTGAGAACCATAATTTCGTAATCAACGGTGACAAAATGACGTGTACCTTCTTTGATGGCATGACTTTCACCTTCGTGGAAGTGAAGGAAGGTTGGGCACATGTCAAAGGCGATAATGGTAGCGACATCTATCTGTCCAAACTGCCTGAAAAAGATATTGAAAGCATGATCATGGAGCATGAGGCTTCCGATTTCTATGGTACCTGGAAACTGGCGTACTTCACCTATAACAACCATACTCCGGGCTATGAAATGGAAAGAGAAGGCACTAACCCCGGCACAGAAACCTGGGAGTTCAAGGCAGACGGCAGTTGCGTTTATTACAACTGGTTAAGAAACGAGACCGCAACGGGCACTTGGGAATGCAATCCTTACCAGATCAAATTCTTCAAGAATCCTGCCGTTGGAACCGTCATTACCGAGGATGAATCGATCACCGTTCAGCCGCTCACGCCCAATTGGATGTGCATTCTCCGCAGCCCTGATGGCTGGCAATACTATTACTGGTGGTTCGTCCGTGTAAAATAATAATTGTTGGTTAATTGTAGATAATTGTTGACCTATGAAGGTTCGTGCAAATCGATTGTAAGCTTGCTTACGCAAATCGATGCAGCCGAAGCTCCAGAAATTAAAATAATTATGAAGGTTCGTGCAAATCGATTGTAAGCTTGCTTACGCAAATCGATGCAGCCGAAGCTCCAGAAATTTAATTCATTAAATTTATGAAAAAGATTCTATTTTTTGCCCTCGCGGCACTCGCACTCGCCTTTACGGCGTGCAACGGCAACAATCCCTCTAACCCGGGTGATGTAAAATTAGTAGGTACCATGTGGCGTGTGGACTCCTGTCTCATGCCGACACCGGTTTATGACATGGGGCAAGAATCCAGATATGTCAGCCATCCCTACGTCATCATCAAAGTGACTTCCAATGCCGAAGTCTTCTTCGATGAGTCCGAAACAGCAACCAAGTACTCCTTCTCCGAGGACAACAAGACCCTCTATATCGAGATGGATCAGATTCAAGTACCGTTTGAAGTACTCGAACTCACTTCGAACTTCGCCCACATCCGTGGTCTCGGCGTAGGCGATACAGAGTATCCGATGGATTACTATACCGGCGAGGACATCTATCTGTCCCTCATCCCGCAAGCTGAAGGCGCAGACAAAGCTTACACCGAAGCCAATATCGTTGGTACATGGAAACTCGACTACATCGACGAGAAAGGTTCTTACCACTATGCTGACGGCAGCAGAGAGGATTCGAACTGGCACCGTATCTACCCGAGTGCCCAGTTCCATGACCTGGAGATCTTCGTCTTCAACAACGATGGTACGATGAACCACACTTTCGTGCTCGAGCGTGACATGGGTATGGAGGAAAGCGCGTGGTATGCGGAAGCAACTTGGAACATCAACGATGGTCAATTGTGCTATGAAGGTGCCACAGAAGGCGAAACCATCATTCGTCTGACCGACAAAGTCATGGTTACCAAGACCATCCGCCACAACGTCTTCAATAACGGTAACATCAACCACACCGAGACCGAGGTTTATTATTCCCGCCTCAAATAAAATAATTGTTGGTTAATTGTGGATAATTATTGACCTATGAAGGTTCGTGCAAATCGATTGTAAGCTTGCTTACGCAAATCGATGCAGCCGAAACTCCAGAAATTTAATTTATTAAATTTATGAAAAAGATTATATTCTTCGCCTTTGCGCTGGTAGCCGGCGCACTGGCATTCACATCTTGTGACAAAAAAGACGGTAACAACCCTGAATTGACCGGCACAGTGTATCATTACGATGCTACCCTG
>Ga0310694_10003446_pt1 | contig 15547 bp, 13 predicted proteins | sample 174DNAGHGhighgp2_FD_203884 | JGI IMG/M metagenome (GOLD analysis project Ga0310694, IMG submission 203884) | Sheep rumen microbial communities from Palmerston North, Manawatu-Wanganui, New Zealand - 1742 DNA GHGhigh gp2 (v2) (version 2) | ecosystem: Host-associated > Mammals > Digestive system... | reverse complement strand
TAAGGGTAAGATCCAAGCATCCATCCTCTTTACCGACCAGATTGAGGAACAGATTGCTCACGAGTATGAGCAGCACGGACGAGGATTGCAACTCCATCTCCATCCCTTCATCTATGCCTATGTGTGCAAAGGGTGGTGGAAGAGTCTCAAGAACCAATGGAAACGCAAGTATGGCGTCAAAGTGATTGAGAATCAGTCACTCGGTATGTTAGAAACCCGATTTATTGCAGAGAAGTAAAAGAAAAGCCGGCGTGTGCCGGCTTTTTTCAATTCTCCAACTCTTCTAACTCTGCGCCCGGAATATACCGTTTGAGCACACGCGCTACACCGGTCGTCCAGTTATTGATCGAATCGCTGTCCATCTGCAGGCCGCTGATCATATGTACCACCTGGTCAATCGGCATACCGTACCGCAGCACGCCCGAGATCAGACGGGCATAGTTCCAAAACTCACGGTCGAACTTATAACTCAGTCCTTCTACCGTCGTCTTGAATCCGCGGGTGTTTACAAACTGGAAGTCATAGCGTTTCGTGCCGTCTTCCTGTACCACTTTGATGATCTTACCTGTGGTCACACTCTTAGGTAAGGCGATACCCATCTCGTCATCGGCCAGACCGGTGAAGATCTCATACGGACGGCCGTCTTTCAGCCCCACAAAAGCAATCCATTTGTCTTTCTGGTTTTGGAATCGCACCACATCGCATGCCAGTTCTGCCGGGCGCTTCAAAAGCGTATTATTTTCCTGTATTTCCATCTTCTTTAAACTTTAAACTTTCAACTGTAATCTTGGCGGAGCAACTGGTTTCGCCAAGATTATTCTTCATCTGATATTGAACCCCGTCTTCGGTTACCAGATAATTGATCATCATCCTCTCGCCGAGCATGGCTTCTTTGCTGTAGTTGATGTCCAGTCGTATTTTCTTGCCGTAGTAATCGGGTAGGTAGGCATCCAGCATCGCTTGCAGGTACTTACAACTGTTGCAATGTCCGTTATAATCGATATCCGAATAGACGATCGTACGGGGTGCACAACCCGTGGGCTCAGGGATCGTCGTCATTCGTACGCGCGGCATCTCGATCTCTTCTCCGTCCACGCAACCCTCAAAAATGGGTTCGTCGAAGATATTTACCATCATCCGTTTATTCAGGTCCAGTACGGCCCAGACCGACTTGCATTGACCGATCAGTACCCATTCTGACGGCTGATTGCTGATGGCTGACTGCTTATAAATCCGGAAATCACGGGTACTGAGCATATGCGCATTCGATTCGATCCAGGTCTCAAAACGAAGAACATCGTTATGTCGGGGCAGGTCGTAAAGCTCGATCGACATACGTGTCAGGATCCAACCCAAACCTCTCGGATGCATCGCGGCTACACCGTAACCCAGGTCGTCCGCCGCTTTACCCGCTACTTCCAACAGGTATTCCTCCAAGTGGTACAGACGCGTTTTCTTATGCGCATCCGACTCCTGGTACTTCATCTCATATTCGTAGTTGTACTTCATGTTTACTTCAGATATTTATCAAGGAAACCGCGAAACTCCCGTTGCCAAAGGATACCGTTCTGCGGTTTGAGTACCCAGTGGTTCTCATCGGGGAAGAGCAGCAACTCTGCCTCCACACCACGCATCTTAGCCGCATCGAATGCACTCATCGCCTGGTTAGCCAGGATCCGGTAGTCTTTCTCGCCGTGGATACAGAGGATCGGGGTGTCCCACTTGTCCACGAACTTATGCGGACTGTTGGCGAAAGTACGCTGGGCGATCTTGTTGTCTTTCTCCCAGTATGCACCACCCATGTCCCAGTTGGCGAACCATTTCTCTTCCGTCTCCAGGTACTGCATCTCCAGGTTGAAGATACCGTCATGGGCAATAAACGCTTTAAAGCGTTTGTTATGATGTCCGGCTATCCAATACACGCTGAACCCGCCGAACGAAGCACCTACGCAACCCAGCCGGTCTTTGTCCACATACGGTTCGGTGCAGAACTCGTCTATAGCGGAGAAATAATCCTTCATACATTGTCCGCCGTAGTCTCCGCTGATCTGCTCGTTCCATGCCTTGCCGAATCCCGGTAAACCGCGACGGTTGGGCGCTACGATGATATAATCGCCGGCAGACATCATCATGAAGTTCCAGCGGAAGGACCAGAACTGACTCACCGGACTCTGCGGACCTCCCTCGCAATAAAGGATCGTCGGGTATTTCTTGGTCGGGTCGAAATGCGGCGGATAGATGATCCACGTCAACATGTCCTTCCCGTCCGTCGTCTTCTGCCAACGCGGCTCGACAGTAGAGCGCTCAATCTGGGAGTAGATATTTTCGTTCTCGTGCGTTAACTGGTCTAACAACTGATTATAGGTGTCGAAAGGTTGGTCATACCATACCTCCGTGTGTGCCATTTTCTCGCTGTCCTTGTGGAGCCAAGCGGCTATATCCATCCGGTATATCTCATTCGCCTGACGCATGGAGTGACCTAAGATAAAGGCGTAATGGTCGCTCACGTCGCCTAATCCGAGGTCAAACTGACCATCGGTGAGTTTAGCAATATTGCCTTTCAGATCGACTTTGTATAACTGCACGGTAGCGTGCCAGCAAGCGGTGAAGAGGAGAGTGGAATCGTTGTACCACGCGTATTCATCTACGTTCGTGTCCATCGTGCGGCTCAGGAACCGTTTCTCACCCGTCTCCAGGTTCATCACCATCAAGCGGTTCTCATCGCTCTCATAACCGTCCCGCTCCATCGACTGCCATGCGATCCATTTTCCGTCCGGTGAATAACTCGGATTGGTGTCGTAACCCTTGTTGCCCTCCGTGATATTGCGTTCCTCACGGGTGTTGACATTGTATAGATAAATGTCGCTGTTCGTGGAAACGGCATAATCGAGACCGGTCTTTTTGCGACAGGTATAAGCGATCTCCTCATTATTGGGGTTCCATGCCAACTGCTCGACACCACCGAAGGGCTTCATCGGACATTCATACGCCGTGCCTTCGAGGATATTCACGCCCTCGCCCACTTTGGCTGTCTTGATCCGTTCGCCTTCGCCGTAATAACTGATCTCCAGCGGGCAAACGAAGGGTTGGGGTGCCGTCTCGGTCCATTCGTCCCAGTGTTTGTACATCAGGTCCTCGTGCATGTGACCCGTTGCCAAAGGCAGGTCAGGATATTTATCCACGGTCGCAGGAACGGTCTTCACCTGTTTGATCAGGATGATCTTGTCGCGCATCGGGGAGAGTAGGAATCCCTCGATATCGTCCGCACCTTCCACGCGTACTTCCTCTTTATCGCGACGCAGGTACAGTTGTCCTCCGCGCATGAAGGCGATCCATCCGCTGCATCCGAACCATGCCGGTTCGTATCCTACGAACTCATCAAAAACCTGTAGCGAAGCGTCCTGTAGGCTCTTGGAGTCGTCCTCTAAACTATTACCGAAAGGATCACAGATCCGAATCCAACTCGTCGATCGGTTCTCCGCGATGCTGTAGTAACTCACGGTGTAGGCGAGCCAACCGGTCTCGATATCGCTTTTGACACTGCCGATGCGACCCATTGACCATAAACCTTCGGGGGTGAGACGACCCCCTTCGATCGTGATTTGGGGTTTGGTGATCGGTGCTTTTCCTTCCTCTGCCTTCTGGCAGCTAACGCCAACTAAAGCCACTACTGCCATGATAAAGATGCGTATTTGTTTCATTGTTTTCATAAAAAATCGTGCAAAGGTACAAAAAAATTTTGATATATGCAAAAAAAGCAGTATCTTTGCACAAAATTTTCAAAGAAATGAGAAATATTGTTGTTCGATTTTGTGGAGATTCGGGTGACGGCATGCAGTTGACGGGTAATATGTTTGCCCAGTTGGGTGCCGAATTGGGTCATGAGATCTCCACGCTTCCGGATTTTCCTGCCGAGATCCGTGCCCCGCAAGGTACGATCGGTGGTGTGAGTGGTTTTCAGGTAGCCTTGGGTAGTGGTGTCTATACACCGGGTGACAAAGCGGATGTGATCGTAGCGATGAATGCAGCGGCACTGAAAGTGAGCGCGATGAACAAGCATTATCACGATCACGCCATCATCATCGTGGATACCGACAGTCTGACAGACAAAGACCTGGAGAAAGCACAGTACAAGACCGATAATCCATTCACGGAATTAGGTATCCCCGAGAGCGTACAGATCGTGCCGGTGGCATTAACGACACTGACCAAAGAGGCTCTGAAGGACAGCGAGATGGATAACAAGAGTGTACTCAAATGCCGGAACATGTTCGCATTGGGCTTGATCTACTGGCTCTTCGATGAACCGATGGACAAAGCGATTCGATTGCTGGAGGAGAAATTCAAGAAGAAACCGGCGCTGATTGCCCCGAACACGAAGGTGATGGTGGATGGGTACAATTACGGACAGAATCTCGCCTTATCGGTGAACCAAATTCGCCTCGATAATGATAAAATGAGCCGTGCTGACGCACTAAATGATGGAATGATGCATGGTCGCTACACCTCGATAGCCGGTAATAAAGCGACGGCATGGGGATTGATTGCGGCGGCGGAGAAGGCAGGTAAGCACTTGTTCCTGGGTTCGTATCCCATCACTCCTGCGACGGATATACTGCATGAGTTGGCGGCACGGAAGGACATGAATGTGATGGCTATCCAGGCGGAAGACGAGATAGCGGGTGTATGTACGGCTATCGGTGCTGCTTTTGCCGGTGATCTGGCATGCACGACGACGAGTGGTCCGGGTCTGAGTCTGAAGAGCGAGGCTATCGGTCTGGCTGTGATGGCAGAGTTACCGCTGGTGGTAGTGGATGTACAACGGGGTGGACCGAGTACAGGTCTGCCGACGAAGACCGAGCAGACGGACTTGCTGCAAGCGCTGTACGGTCGTAACGGTGAGTGTCCGGCAGTGGTGATCGCGGCATCGAGTAGCGCCAACTGTTTCGATTTTGCGTACGAGGCCTGTAAGATCGCTCTGGAGAACATGACACCGGTGATCTTGCTGACCGATACCTATCTGGCGAACGGTACGGCACTCTGGCGTATCCCGAAATTGGCAGAGTTACCGGCGATCAAGCCGCAGAGTGTACCGGAAGAACTGAAAGGGCATTATAACCCGGCACTGCGGGACGAACGGGGTGTACGGTACTGGGCGTACCCGGGAATGGAAGGGTACGAGCACCGTAATATCGGTCTGGAGCGCGATGCAGAACGCGGTACGATATCGACGAACCCCGAGAACCATGAGAAGATGGTTCGTGCCCGTCAAGCGAAGATCGCACAGATTGCCAATGTCATCCCGGATCTGAAGGTCATAGAGTCGAAAGTCGAAACGGGACAGAGCCTGTCGAAAGACCTTTTGTTGGTAGGATGGGGTAGTACGGAAGGACATCTGCATGCTGCCGCGAATGAGTTGGGATGCGACTTGGCGCAGTTCAATTATATCTGTCCGCTGCCGAAGAATACGCGGGAGGTGCTGCGTCAATACAAGCGCATTATCGTATGCGAATTGAATACGGGTCAGTTTGCGGCGTACCTTCGTTCGCAATTCCCCGATATTCCGATGGAACAATATAATGAAATAATGGGACAGCCATTCGCTGTCGAGCGCATTATACAATACGCTCAACAGCATTGAAGATTTAAGATTTAAGATTTAAAATTATGGAAGCTTCTCAATTTAAATCCGATCAATACGTACGTTTTTGTCCGGGATGCGGAGACCATGCGATCTGCATGGCGCTGCAGAAGAGTATGGCTCAGATAGGTATTCCTACCCACCAGGTGGCGGTGATATCCGGTATCGGTTGTTCGAGCCGCATGCCGCATTATCTGAACACCTACGGGTTCAACACGATTCACGGTAGAGGTGGAGCGATCGCGACGGGTGTGAAGACGAGTCATCCGGAGTTGACCGTTTGGCAGATGAGTGGTGACGGCGACTGTCTGGCGATCGGTGGTAACCATTTTATCCATGAGATACGGCGGAATGTGGACCTGAATGTATGTATGTTCAACAACCGCATCTACGGTTTGACGAAAGGTCAGTACAGTCCGACCAGTCCGAAGGGCTTTGTTTCGAAATCATCGCCGTTCGGTACGGTAGAGCGTCCGTTTGTTCCCGCACAGTTAGTGTTAGGAGCCGGAGGTACTTTCTTTGCCCGTACCTTAGATGTCGATATGCCGACGACGGTGGATTGTATGGTAGCGGCGCAGCAACATAAGGGTTGTTCGATCGTGGAATGTCTGGTTAACTGTGTGATTTTCAATAACGGCACGCATGCGTGGATAGCTGATCGCGAGCAACGCGCGGAGCACAGTATCGTCTTGAAGCATGGTCAGAAGATGATTTTCGGAAGGGACCACGACAAGGGTCTGACGGTAGAGATCGACCCTGTCACTTTTGTGCCGAAGATGATCGTGGTAGCAGCGGATGACCCGCGGGTACTGACGCATGATGCGACGCAGCAGGACCCGACGCTGCATCGTCTGTTGGCGCTGATGGGTCCCACGGATCCGAATGGCGTATCTGTCGGCGGAGACGCTCCGCTGCCGGTGGCCCTCGGCGTGATCCGCAATGTGGAGGCGGAGAGTTACGACGAGGCGGTGAACCAACAGATCGCGGAGGTACGCGAGAAAGCGAAGGCGAAGAGTTTCGATGAACTGACTGCTACGCTGGACAGTTGGGAGATGTGATATCAGCGGTAGGTGCGGCGCATCGTGTGGTAATCCCGACGCGCAGCAAAAACGGCTTTGAAGGCACCCCAACGACCTTGCAGCAGATAGAAGAAGGCTGCCGCATAATCCAAGAAGAATCGCACAAAGAGCACTCCAAACGGGTGCTTTTTGTTTTTGTATATCATGAGGAGGTTATTGCGATGATTGAGATAGGTCTTGCGGGGCGAATCATAACTGAGTGCACCGCCGCCCCAATGATAGACTGTGCTTTGGGGAAGGCACACGAGACGCCAACCCGCATTGCGCATACGCCAGCATAGGTCGATCTCTTCCATATGGGCAAAGAACGCAGCATCCAGGCCGCCTAAATCCTTATAAACCTGCGTACGCACGCACATACAGGCCCCTGAGGTCCAATCGACATCGACGGGTGTGTCATACTGACCGTGGTCGGTTTCCACGCTCCATAAGACCCGTCCGCGGCAGTAGGGGTAACCGAGACTATTGATGAACCCACCGGCAGCGCCGGCATGCTCGAAGAGAGCGCGATCGCGATCACTGCGTATCTTGGGTTGCACTGCCGCTACCTCGGGATGGGTATCCATATAAGCGAGTAGGGGTGCGAGCCAGTTGTCCGTGACGGCTACATCGGAGTTGAGGAGGACGATATACTCCGGCTCTGAATGCTGATGGCTGACTTCTGAAAGCTTCTCTATGGTGCGGTTGTAACCTTCCGCAAAACCGTAGTTACGGTCGAGGACGATGGTGCGGACGGTAGGAAACTCCTTGGCGAGTACGGCGAGACTATCATCCGTACTGCCGTTATCGGCAACGATGATATCCGCTTCGGGAGTGTTAGCCACAACGGACGGCAGATACTTACGCAGCATGGCTGCGCCGTTCCAGTTCAATATGATTACAGAACAATTCATCAATTTCAAATTTCAAATTTCAAATTCGTTTCCAACGGAAACGATTATGTGTCCAGAGCCATAACTCGGGTTGGGTACGAATATTTTCTTCCAATGCCTTGGCATAAGCCGCTGTTATCTCTCCTTCGGCAGTGTTTTTGGGGTCTGCCGCCAGGATACGTATCTGCCCTTTGTAATGGCCGCGGGAGGTGCGGGTGAGGAAGGAGTAAAAGACCGGGTAACCGAACTTACGGGCCAGCACTTCGGCGCCATCCAGGAAACCGGTCTCCTGGTGCAGGAAGGGCAACCATACGCGGGTCACTTCCGGACGGGGTTTTTGGTCACTGAGTAAACCCACGATGACGGGTTGGTTTTCATTCCGATAGCGGATCATCTCCCGCAGTATACGCTGTTTCTCCACGCATGCCCCGCCCCGTTGTTCGCGGATCGCCAGCATGAGCCGGTCGATGCGGGGGTTCTTGAGTTGGCGATAGACATTGAGTTCTTTGACGCCCGGACTGACCCAGTTCTGCATGGTCGCCATCCATTCCCAGTTACCCATATGCGCGAGGGTGAAGATTCCTCCTCCCGCTGCATCGATGAGGCGGTTCACCTCCTCCATATTCTCATAGATCATATGCGGTCGCAGTTCGTCATTGGTCCGATGCCATCCATAGAGAGACTCCACGATCGTGTCGCAGAACTGATGGTAAAACGCTTTGGCGATCTGTTGGCGCTCTGCATCCGATTTATCGGGAAACGAATTGCGGAGGTTTTTTGCCACCAAGCGCCGCCGATAACGCACGATATGGTACATCATCGGAAAGAGGATATAATCGGCACACCAATGGTGAAAACACAGCGGCAGACGACTCAGAGCAGCGGCGCAATGAAATAGCATAACCAGCAGAAAGCAGTAAGTATAGGAGCAGCCAATAATATACTGTCAAAGCGATCGAGTACGCCACCGTGTCCGGGAAGGAACCGACCACTGTCTTTGACGCCGATGGAGCGCTTGAAGAGACTCTCCATCAGGTCGCCCATCGTAGCGAAGAGGGAGGTGAAGACACCGAAGAGGATAGCGACGAGGTAGGTACGCTGATACGCAATGATATCGAACCATCCGCAGGCCGCGAGTATGCAAGCAGCCACGAGGCAGAAGACCACACCTCCGATGAGGCCTTCCCAACTCTTCTTGGGACTGATATGCGGCGTCATCTTATGGTTGCCTTGGGGTCGCTTGGCCGTCATGGTTCCTACGCAGTACGCACCCGTATCGTTCACCCAGATGAGGACGAACAGGGCGAGCAGTAACCATTTATCCAGTCGCTCCAGGAAGAGCATGGTGCTGAGGGGCATGGCGATCATGACCTGCGAGATGAGCATGTTGCCCCAGTTCTGCAACGGTTGACCGGAGAGATTCCATATCTCATCCAGCATGCTGACGATGAGTAGGGCGATGTACGCCAAGGCTAATGCAGGCATCCAGGGATAGGTATGGAACGCAGCGACGGACCAGAAAAGGACCGCACACAGCGCCGCGTAGATACGGAGCGAACGGGGCGATTTGACCAAACGATGAAACTCATCGACGGCTAAGACAGTGATGAGTAACAGCAGACCCGCCAAGGCCCAAAAATGACTGAGAACGCAGGCTACGATACAACCTACAAAGACCGTTCCGCTAAGGGTGCGTTTTACGAATTCTGACATAAAATATTAAATTTGCCTGCAAAATTAGTGAATTTTTTGCATATATGCAAATATTTTTGTATCTTTGCAGCGAATTTTGTGATTTATTATGGAAAATGACACTTTAGAGATGGCTCTGATGGAGCCGGAAGAGCGCGAATTGGTGCAGTATATCTATGATGCTATTCCTGCGGAGGACCGTAAGGGTCTGACACCGGATGATATCCTGTTGGTACTGGATCTGATGGATGATTACCTGGAGGAACAGGGACTATTGAAGGAGGATCCTGCGACGGGCGAGATGGAGTACTTGGACGGGGATGTAGATGAGACGGAGCAATTGAATTATGTGTTGGCAGCGCTGAAAGATGAGGGTCGGGCGGTAAGCAGCGTACAGATCCAATTGATTCAGGATGCTGAACTCCAGTACGGCATCGAGAAAGGGTATTATTCGGAAGAATGAACCGGATTGCGACGATAGGTTTTTTTGACGGGGTGCATAGGGGACATCAGTTTTTGTTCGAACACCTTCGTGCGATCGCTGCGGAGCGGGGGCTCAGTCCGTTGATTGTGACGATGGATCGCCATCCGCGTGCGGTGCTGCAATCGGATTATATCCCTCATTTACTGACGAGTACGGAGGAAAGGGAGAAGATGCTGAGCGCGTACGGCGAGGTGCTGCTATTACCATTCGAAGCGGTGCAACCGATGACCGCCGCGGAGTTTATGCAGCGTTTGCATGACGAATATGGAGTGAGTGTGTTGCTGATGGGATACGACCATCGGTTCGGTTCGGACCGTTTGGAGCGCATGCAAGACTATCGTCGGATAGGGGCGCAATGCGGTGTGGAGGTGATGACGATGCCCGAATATACGGAAGGCGAATGGCATGTGTCTTCAACCGAGATCCGGCAAGCATTAGAGACGGGAAATATCGCCGTAGCGAATGAGTTATTAGGTAGGCAGTACACCTTACGCGGACGTGTGGTACACGGTAAAGGACTCGGTCGCACGATCGGTTTTCCGACAGCCAATATCGCTCCGCTGGATGCGTATAAAGTGGTGCCGAAAAGCGGGGTGTATATGGCGCGTATCGATATCCCCACGCGCGACGATGCCCCGGCTTTCGTGAATATCGACACACAGGGTGTGATAGAAGCCCATATACCTTCTTTTAAGGGGGATTTATATGACCAGGTGCTCAAGATCCGCTTCGAACGGTTCTTACGGGACGAGAAACATTTCGCTTCGTTGGATCAGTTGAAGGAGCAGATCAAGGCAGATGTTGATAGCATCCTGCGTCAGGACGCTCGTTGAGACGGTCGATACCGTCGTAATCGGTCTCAATAGGCAGTTCATCAAAACCCGGTAAGGCCTTGATAGAACTGACTTCCTGACCGATACCTATTGCCGGACTGATGGTATCGAGGTGAAAATCATAATAGACGTATTCCTTGTATTTATAGAAATCATTGACGAACACTTCTGCCGTGTCTGAGGCATGCCAATAGACATTGTCGGCCGCATGCTCAAAGAGCAGACTGTCGGTCTTGAGGTAGTTGCCTAGGAAAGTACCGGGGTAATACCGGTCAATAGGCGTGGCTACCACCAGTTGGTTCGCCAGATAACCGGTGATGATACTGTTATAGAAGGAGACAACCGTTTCGGGTTGTTTCTTACTCAGATTATCAATATAGACCGCAGAAGTAGCTTCTTTAGCCGTCGATTGGATGCGGATGTTCGTGTAGCCGAAATAGGAGGCGACGGTGGAATGGATGAAATCATGCTTACCGCCTTCGCTATAGACGCAGTACAGGGCGCAGTTACTGATCTCCGTATTGGTGACAACAGCATTCACATGATAGAGGTAGAGCCCGTAGGCGGTATGATTATGGATGCGGCAACCGTTCATGGTGAGGGTGGAGAGGGTAGTATTGGTGCGGTCACTGACGCACATCAGGCCCACATTACCCGAGAGGATATCCGTGTAGGAGAAAGTGTAGGTGCGGGGTAAGGGCAATCTCGGCATGTCTTGCGTAGCATCGGCGATATAGAGTCCGTCCCATCCACCACTTGCGAAACGGTAAGGAACATGCTCGAAGAGTCGGTCAAGCCGGTCGCCACACAGGACGACATGGTTCTCAGCTGTACCTTGTGACTCCACCTTACCATGCGCGATGATACAGGCTCCTTGGTGCATGTATATCTTAGCTCCGGCTTTCATGGTCGTTGTTCCCTGAATATCCAGCGTATCGAAGATGAGATAGGGTTTATCGGCTGTAAAGGTCATGCCGAAGAGTTTATTGGTTCGTTTGCAACCGGGTTTGCCGATGCGTTCGACATCTTGTCCGTAGGCCTCGAGATGAACAGTCTGCGTAGCTCCGTTGGAGGTATGGAAATGCAGGTTATCGGTGACGAGAACCGGATTATTCACATCCGTGGGGTCGATATAAACGCGCACAAAGACATACATACTGTCCCCGCCGTCGAGCTGCAGGTCGGATATCTGCGAGAGCTTGGGTTCGCCGTCTATATTGACCTTGAAGGCTTTGCCTTCATCCATCCATACCCGGTCGATGAGTAGGGCATTCGCGTTGCGGTTATAGAGCTTCATCTGCATGGTAGCACTTCCTTGTTCGGTGAAGACGGTATCGAAATGCAGGGTGTCGCGCGAGACAGCCAAGCTAAGGGACGGATCATTGCTGATCTGAAACTCTTTACAACCCGTGAAATGACACAGGACAATGGACAAAAGAGCAAAGACTACTATGTATCTATACGCTTTCAAATTACTCGAAATTAAAGGTCAGACAGATGGAATGACTGGTGAGCCGGGTGAGGGCATCGGTATAGAAGAGATCCTGCGGAGCGAGTTCCGTACGTCCGTCGGTAGGTGCCAGTTGGTTGGCAAAACCGATACGATAGGTGATCTCCGGACAGAGTTTGAACCACCGGAAATAGAGATCGACACCGAAACCTGCTTCGCAGAAATAATCCATCGTATTGAGTAGGATGGGTTTTTCGCGATCGCGACTCACATTGAATGCTGCACCACCACCTACGAGTACATAGGGTCGGTAGTTTCCTTCGCGTTGGGCGGAGAACTTCAGATAGAGGGGCAGGTACACCGGTATGGCGAGTACATCGACCGTTGCCCCGTGTTTACCGGGCAGACCCATGACGGGACGCCCTGACTCGGTTTTGTACTTGAGGGTACGCGAGGTGAAGAGCAGACCGGGACAGAACCGGAGGTTAAGGAACTTACAGAGACGCAAGTCCGTCACAAACCCCACATGGAAACCCGGCATGAGTGTGCTCACCCGTGCATGGTAGATCTCGGTCTCACCGGTCACGGCATTAACGAGTTCCCGCTCACTGTCCGTGACATGGAAGGTAGAGAAATTGACACCTACCTGAAAACCGAAGTGGAACAACTTATCATCCACATATTGCCTGTTCTCTGCGCGCTGGGCTTGTAAAGGACTGAAGATCGCTGCGCTCAAAGACAAAAGACAAAAGACTAATATGTATTGGAGGCGTTTAATCATTATCTATATTGCTGTTTCCGCTGTCATCGCTATCATCGTTGCCACCGAAGTCACCGTCCGGTCGTCCGCGACGCTTACCCATCTGGTTACCGAAGTTATAGGTGATGGTCAGACTGACGGAACGACTATGCCATCTATTCTCGCTAAACTGCCAGAAGCCTTCACCCCAGGTGGTGTTCTTGCGAGCCCGGCTGTCAAGCAGGTCGCGTACGTTGAGGGCGAGCGCGAGTTGTTTATTGAGGAAGGTATGGCGCAGACCGATATCGATGGAGTAGGAATGGCTGGTTGTACCTTGTGCTACGACACGCGGGGAGCGGTAGTTAGCCGATATCTGACCACTGAAATCCTTGGTAAAGAGGAACTGGGCGTTCACGCGAACCGAACCGGCGAAGATATTCTGTCCCGGTAAGTTGATATCGATCGTCTTACCTTGATGCACGATGGTCTGGTTGACCGAGGCGATATTATTCCAATAAAAATTGGCGGAGGTGGTGAGTTGGAGTAATTCACCGAAGAGGCGGTTTTTTGCCACCACTTCGATACCCAACTCTTGACGCGAACCGATATTGAAATAGGTATTCTTCATGATGGTCTTAGTGGGGTCCGCAGGGTCGTATCCGTCAATGTATTTATAGTTCTGCACAGCTCCTTCGCGGTATTTCCAGAACACTCCGGCCGAGAGCGTATGGCGCTCCCAAGTCTTGAGGTAATTGAGTTCGAGGTTATTGGAATATGCCGGCAGCAGGTCCACATTACCATAACTGATGTTCGTGGAGTCACTGAAATCGATACGGGGGTTGATCTGGTGCCCGCGCGGACGGTTGACCCGACGGGTATAATTGAGTTGCAATTCATGTCCGTTGCCGAAGTCATAACCGATATACGCACTCGGGAAGACCTGGAAATAGGCTGTATCTTTCTTATGCTCCATACCGGCGTAGGAATCTTGAATAGCGCCGTTCTGATCTTTGTAGAACGACTCAAGATGACGCATGTAGTACTCACCTCGCAGACCGACCTGGATGGAGAGTTTATTCCAGAAGCGGTTACCATAGGTGATATAGAGGGCATGGTTCTGCGTGAGGCCATTCACATCGGAATAGTAGGGGAAGAGTTCGGCTGTCCGGTCCGCGAATATATCATGGGCATCGGCATAGTTATGCTCCCAGTTACGGGTATAATCATATCCGGCTTCGAGACGGCTCTGCTGGGTGGGTTTCCACTCATAGTCCGCTTTGATCTCGATACCTTGGTTCTTGCTATAGGTAGCCTGGTCCTGATAGGTAGTGGTCTCACCCTCTGTCTGGGTATAATCGACGTCTTGGTTCCATCCGAAGTTATTATAAGTACCGCTGACATAGAGTTTATGTTTGTCTATCTCAAAGGTATAATCGAGCGTCACATTGCCACCCGGGTGACTGCCGTAACCTTGTTGGTCACGGGTGTAATCGCGCAGCACCTCGCCGTCTTTTTTGGTAAGCAGGACGGAACGATGATTGGATTGCGACATATAGAACGCTTTGGGTTCGCTGATCATGCCGAAACCCGATACACCGAGGGTCGAGTGCGACGCCAGACGGAAGTTGAGTCCGGCTCGGGTGAACATACCTCCACCCTTATGGGTCTGCAGACCGTCTTGCAGTAAGTGACTGGTTACCAGTGCCGTATCGAGAGCCTGCGACCCCATGCCGTCAAGGTTATACCGGTCGGTTTTACTACCACCGTTGGAGGTATGATAGCGATAACCGATATTGAAATACCCGTCCACGGGTCCGGCATTGAAATTGATGTTAAAGCCAGCGTTCACACCCGGAGGTGTAGTCCAGGGAGCGGCTAATGAATAGTCGAGACCGGCCTGTATGGAACCGTAATAACCGGATGCCCGGTCTTTTTTCATGACGAGGTTGATGATGCCGGAGGTTCCTTCCGGACTATATTTGGCGGAAGGGTTGGTGATGAGTTCGATCTTCTCGATCGTGCCGGCAGGCATCTGTTTGAGTACCTGTCCGCGGTTATCGGAGTTGAGTCCGGCGGGTTTACCGTTGATCCATATCTCCACATCTTCGCTGTTACGCAGGCTGATGGTGCCTTCCTGGTCCACATCGACGGAGGGGATATTCTCCAGGATATCGGTGACGGATGCACCCGCTGATGCGATATTCTGATCGACGGTGAAGACTTTCTTATCGAGTTCAAAGCGCATGGAGCTTCCTTGGCCCACCACCTCCACATCTTGGAGCATCTTTGAGTCCTCACGGAGGGCGATACGACCGATGTTAAGGGGTTTACCGGTCACGGTGATGTCCTTGCGTTGCTCGGAATAGCCCATGAAGGAGACGACGAGGGTGTATGCGCCATCCTTGAGGTCCAGCGTGAACTTACCATCCGCATCGGTGATGGTGCCGGTGATGAGTTGATCGCCCTGCTGCACGCTGATATTGGCAAAGTCGATGGCCTGTAAGGAGTTCTTATCGATCACCTTACCGGTTACCTCTGCCGCCATGACGCAGAGACTAATGCTGAGCAGTATCAATAAGCCAGTTAACCGCTTGTTCATAACCGTTTATTCCTTTTCCTATTATACTATGCGCGCACACCTCCGTGAGCAGACTCGTGCGGCGGAAAGGTTCGCGTTGGGAGATATCGCTTATATGCACCTCCACCACCGGTACTGCACAGTCCTCCACGGCGTCGCGCAGGGCGACACTCGTATGG
>Ga0310694_10003445_pt1 | contig 15552 bp, 6 predicted proteins | sample 174DNAGHGhighgp2_FD_203884 | JGI IMG/M metagenome (GOLD analysis project Ga0310694, IMG submission 203884) | Sheep rumen microbial communities from Palmerston North, Manawatu-Wanganui, New Zealand - 1742 DNA GHGhigh gp2 (v2) (version 2) | ecosystem: Host-associated > Mammals > Digestive system >... | reverse complement strand
GTGGCGGTGTTGGGAGCTGCGCCCAAGGTGTATGTGACGGAGCCGTCGGCGTTGTTGGCCTTTGTCGGCGTGGTGGTGCCGTAGTCCTTGCCATTATACACATAGGTGCGTGTGCGCTTGATCATGTTCGAGCCCCAGTTCACCTTCTGCCATCCCTCGGCGGTCATCGTGGCGTCGTCGAGGTCGGCCTTGTATTTCTCGTTATACCACTTGATGTCGCTCTTGAGGTTCTCCTTGCCGCTCTTCACGTAGTAGAGGCGGTCGGCCCATGTGGTGTAGTTGACAGCCTCGGGGAAGCGCGCCAGCACGGCGGGGTCGCTGATGAGGTCCTCGTTGGTGGCGATGCCCCAGCAGAGGGCGGTGCGCATGGCTTCCTCGATCTTCTTGGCATAGAGGTTCCAGCGGATGAGGTCGAACTTGCGGATGGCCTCGCCGCCGAATTCCCATGCACGCTCATCGACGATGGCGTTGAAGAAACTCTCCTTGGTGTTGAGCTTGGCCACGTAGTCGTTCACATCGGTGCCGAAGGTGGGGCTGTTGGCGAAGGCGCGGGCGCGCACCTTGAGCAACTGCTCCTTGGCAAGGACGGTGGGGCCGTTCAACTCGTTCTCAGCCTCAGCCAGCATCAGCAGCACGTCGGAGTAGCGCATCAGCGGATAGTTGATGCCTGTACCCTTCGACGAGCCAGAACCCAGGTCGTGGGCGGCGCGGGCGCGGTCCCACTTGCCGGCATGCAAGCCGGTGGAGGCTGCAGCCTTCACGGTGTCGTTCTCATGGGCATACTTGGCCACGTCGATGTCGCGGCGGACGTCATTGTCGGCGAACGACATGTAGAAGGTCGGTGTCATGGCCACCTGGGCTGTGGTGGTGCCATTGACGTTGGTGCCGGTGTTGGGCACGCCGAAGCTCCAGCCGATGTCGCCACCGTAGTTCTGCACGAAGGCCACTTCATAAAGCACCTCGGCATTGTTCTCAATGGTGTAGTTCATCTCGTTGATGAACGACTGCTCGAAGTTGGCATACAACTCGCGTGGTTTCAGTTGGATGAGTTTCTGGCAGTAGTCCTTCGCCATCTGGTAGTACTCGGTGTATGTGCGGGCTGTCTTCTCTGCACCGGTCACATCCTTGTAGGTGACAGCGAGGTCGGGATTGCCTGCAACGTCGAGGTATTCGTCGGCACGCTTCATCGTGCCGTCCTTCGTCATGCCGTAGCCGGCGCGGAAGAGTGCGATGCGGGCGATGAGGCCGATGGCGAAGTCGCGGTTCATGCGCTCGATGCCGCCGGTGTTCACGTCGCTCCATTTCATGTTTGGCTCGATGTCGACCAGTTGCTGGAGGACACGGCTGTAGACGATGTTCTTGTCGGTGCGGGGCTTGTCGATTTCCTCACCCCACTTGGCTGCCACGTCATAGTAGGGCACGTCGCCGAAGAAGTTGCACATGAGGTAGTAGCGGTAGGCCTTCAGGCAGGTGGCCTCGCCCTTGATTTGCTGCATCTCGTCGGTGTTGGCAATGGTGCTGGCATCGATGCCGGCACGCACCTGGTTGGCACGCTCGATGGCTTGGAGGTTGTTGTCCCATACTTTCTTCACGTCGCTCCATCCCACGTTGCCCGGGCCTTGGAGAGGCCATACGGCCTGGCGGTGGTTGGTGGCGACAGCCTCTTGTACGCTCATGGCCTCCACGTCGGTGTTCTGCATCCACACGCCGCACATGCGGGAGGTGTATGGGTCTTCGCCGAACAGTACATATACGCCGTTGATGGCGTTGGTTGCAAACTCAGCGGAGCTATACACCATGTTCTGGTCCATCTGTGAGGGAGACTCCACGTCGAGGTAGTCGTCGCATGCGGTCAGCCCCATCGCTCCGAGTGTTGCAATTGCTATATATAGACTCTTGATTTTCATATGTTTGTCAATGGTTTATTGTTAATTACAGCGTTACGTTTACACCAAAGGTGAATGCACGGCTCTTGGGATAAGAGGAGAAGTCGATGCCCGGGGTCAGGCCGGAGTAACTGCTGTTGCGTGCATAGGAACTGACTTCAGGGTCGAAGCCGGGATAGTCGGAGATGACGAACAGGTTGGTTCCCGTGACGTAGAAACGCAGGCGCTGGACACCGAATTTCTTGGTCAGCGTGTTGGGAAGGGTGTAGCCAACGGTCACACTCTGCAAGCGGAGGAATGATGCGTCGTCCAAAGCCCAGTCGGTGGGTACCACCACGGCGTCGCCGGTGGAGAAGGGGCTCCACATGGCTTTTGGAGACTTGCCGTTTCCGCCCTCGTTCCAGAAGGCCAGGTCTTCCAGGCTGGTGAGCAGGACACCGGTCTCGGGATTGATGTAGGAGTAGGCATTGCTCTGGCTCATGTCGGCGCGCATGTTGGGATAGGTGCCGGCACGGTAGCGTGAGGAGGTCTGTATCTTGTTGGCGTTGTAGATGTCGTTGCCCACCTTGTAGGTGAAGTTGATGTTGAAGTCGAAGTCGTAAACGTCGCCGCTGAGGCCGAAACCGCCGGAGAAGTCGGGGTTGGTGTCTCCGATGACGGTGATGTCGGCAGCGTCGACCACGCCGTTGCCGTCGCGGTCCTTCAGTTTCATGGCACCCGGACGGATGCCGATGACACCGCCGAGGAGCGATGTGGTGGGTACGCCGTCCTTGAGGGTGTAGACACCTGTCGTCTCATTGTAGCTGGCGAAGTCGGAGGTGGTGTAGTAGCCGTCGCTCTCCCAACCGTAGACGAGTCCGATGGGGTCGCCGATGCGCACGATGTAGTCTTGCTGGTTCTTGTTGTCGGTGCTGGCCCATCCAGAGGCGAAGGTCATCTCCTGCAAGCCGTTGGCCAGGCCCTTCACGTTCGACTTGTCGAAGCCGATGTTGAAGTTGGCGTTCAAGTGGAATTTCTGCTTCTGGATGATGACGCCGTTCAAGGTGAGTTCCACACCTTTGTTGCTGGTGGATGCGGAGTTCTCCCACACGGTGGTGTAGCCCGGGGCGGCGATGTTGTGGTTGATGAGCAGGTCGTCGGTGCTGTTCCAGTAGAAGTCGAGGGTACCGGTGAGTCTCTCGTGCAGGAAGCCGAAGTCGAGACCGACGTTGCGGGTAGTGCGCTTCTCCCATGTCAGGTTCGGGTTGGCGAGCGTGGTGGAGACGGCCAGGTGTGAATTGGATGTCTCACCTACGCCGTAGCGCTTGGAGCCGCTGTTGGCGTTGTAGAGTTGCACGTATTGTGTGTTGCTGATCTTGTCGTTGCCCACCTTGCCATAGGACACGCGGAGCTTCAAGTTGGACAGCCATTTGCGTGTGGACTCCATCCAAGGCTCCTCGATGATGCGCCATGATGCTGCGGCGGCGGGGAAGAAGCCCCATTGGTGGCCGGGCGCGAACTGCGAGCTGCCGTCCTCACGGAAGGTGACGGTGAGCAGGTAACGGTCGAGCAGGGTGTAGTTCAAACGTCCGAAGAAAGACACCTTGTTCTGGTCGGCGCTGACAAAGCCTGTCATCGACTGCATCGTGGCCAGGCCGAAGTTGGCAAACACGGCTTCTGCATCGAAGGCGTTGCTGTTGTTGTTGTTGGCCATCGAGTTGTAGTTGCTGCGGCTGGAACGGATTTCCTGGCCGGCCATCACGTTGAAATGATGGATGTCGTTCAACTTGGTGTCGTAGGTCAGCGTGAAGCTCTCACGGATGCTGCTGGTGTTGGTCTTTGTCCAGTCTGCCAGCGGGTTGCCGCCGACATAGGATGCCTGTGTGGTGGTGGCGCCATACCAGTTCTTCACTTCATTGAAGCCATAGGAGTAGCCTCCTTCCAAGTGGGCCTTCAAGCCTTTCAACGGGGTCTTCCAGTCGAGGGCGGCGTTGAAGACGAAGCCGCGGTTGTTGCGGCGGCGCCAGTACTGCTCCGACTGCTCGGCCAGCGACATGTTGGCACGCTGCCATTCCTCGATTTCCTCTTCCGACATCGTGCTAAAGTCGGGGGTGATCATGCCGGAGAGACCCTTGGTGGCCACACCGTAGAGGGCTTGCTCGGTACGCACCTTGTAGGTGCCGCCCTGGGTGCCTTGGCCGTTGGCGGTCTGGTCGTTGATACGTGCCGTCATGGAGAACTTCAAGTTGCTGTTGAGTTCATGGTTCAACTTGAAGAGGAAGGCGTAGCGGGAGAAGTCGTTGTTGGGCATCAGACCGGCGTTGAAGTCATAGGTGCCGGAGAGGTTGAAGTTGGTCTTTTCCGTTCCACCCTGAAGGCTCAGGTTGTGGCTTTGGGAGAGTACGTTCTCGCCAAAGAGGTCGTCCTGCCAGTCGATGGCCTCCACGCTCTTGTACAGATAGAGGTCGTCGAAGACGCCGAACTGCTTGTAGAAGGAGTTGAGTGCGCTTTCGCCACGCAAGGCGGAGTATTCATAGTTGGACATTACATATTGGTAGGTGTCGAGCACGTCCAGGCGCTTGGAGACCGTCTTGGTCTGCAGGTAGCCGTTGTAGTTGATTTGTGTCTTGCCTGCCTTTGCATTCTTGGTGGTGATGAGGATGACACCGTTGGCACCCTCTGAACCGTAGATGGCGGTGGAGGAAGCGTCCTTGAGCACGGTGATGTCCTCGATGTCGTTGGGGGAGAGGTCGCTGATGGAACCGCCCTGGAAGCCGTCGATGACAATCAGAGGAGAGTTGTCGCCGGTGATGGAGCCGCCACCACGCACGCGGATGAGCACCTCGGCGTCGGGCGAACCGTCGGTGGTGGTGATGTTCACACCAGCCATCTTGCCAGTGAGGGCCTCGCTGATGTTGGCCACAGGCACCTTGGCAAGGTCTTGGCCTTTCACGGTGGCCACCGCTCCGGTGAGGTCTTTCTTCCTGGCGGTGCCGTAACCGATTACCACCACGTCGTTGAGAGTGGATGCCTCGTCTTCCATTTGGATGACATACTCGCTCTTTCCGTCAAGGGTCACCGTCTGCGTCTTCATTCCGATGTAGCTGATGGTGATGGTCTTGCCTTTCACATTCTGCAAGGTGAAGTTACCGTCGATGTCGGTCACCACGCCATTCTGTGTGCCAGTCTCCATGATAGTGGCACCAATGACGGGTTCTCCGCTTGTGTCGGTCACCGTACCTTTGATAGTCTGCGCCGATATGTTGCCCGCCAATATGGCAAGGGCGAACAGGAGCGCCAATCTAAAGATTTTAAATTTACCAGACATAGATATTATTTTAGGTTGGTTAAAAATGTCTTATACGGTAGCGTCAGTTTGTAGTAGTTCGTGTAGTAGATATTCGTTTTGCAAAGATAAGATAAAAAATCTTAAAACAAGAAAGATTTTCATCCTTTGTTGCAAAATTAACAAAAAAGGTAGGTTTTTCACCAAAAACCTACCTTTTGAGAGCTTTTTCCAGGGGGTGATGGTTTTCCTGGTCTTTCTAGTTTTCCTAGTTTTTCTAGTCTTCCTAGGAGTCCTGGTTTTCTCCTATTTCACCATCACTTTTTGCCCATTGATGATATATACACCCTTGCCGGGGATGGCGACCTTCTGGCCTTGGAGGTTGTAGATGGTGTTGTCCATCGGCAGGGTGGTGGTCTCCACCTCTGCTATGCCGGTGGTCTCTTGCTTCATCTGTCCTGTGATGCACACGTTGGCGAAACCCACTTGCTTGCTGTTTCCCAACTTGTATACGCAGAGCATCAGGCTGCCGGTGCCGTTGGTGGAACTGATGTCATTGACGTCCTTGCTGTAGGAGGTGTAGCCAGGGTTTCCGTTGTTGCGGTCGGGTGAGATGGCGGCGTCGATGTCGTGCTTCCCGTTGGCGTCTTTCCAAAAAACATCCACCAAGCCGCCGTCGGTGCCGATGCGGGTGGTGTTGAAAGAAATCTTCGTGGGACGGAAGAAACATCCCTCGGCGGGGGTGATGCTGAAAAGCAAGGCATTGTCGTCGTTGGAGGAGGCTTCGTTGTTCACTGTGGGTTGCACCAGGGTGAAAGTGATTTCCTTCAGCTTGCGCGTACCTTTATATTCAAGGTTGCTGCCTCTCACCACTTCGCTAGCGGCCACGAGGTTGCCCATGTCGCCGGCGATGGTGGCTTGCTGACCCTCGCCACCCCCGTCGAAGACCCAGAGGATGTCGCCGTCGGCGATGGTGGAGAGTCCTTCTTCATCGCCGTCGCTGTTGGGGGATTTCTCGATGTAGCCTTGCGCCACGCCGTCGGCATACTGCGCCTCGGTGATGTGTGCCACCAAGGAGTTGAGATACACTTCCAAGAGGGTGTATCCCTCGTCGTTCACCGTGTTGCCGTCGCTCTTGTCGTTGGGATTCATACCGTGGGCGGTCTCCCATTCGTCGGGTATACCGTCGCCGTCGGAGTCGGCGGGTGCTGCGGTGCTGTTCAGCGTGGGCCATGCGCTCCAGTCATCACCGGCATTGGCGGGCTTGTTGTCGTCCTGGCTGTTGATGAACCCCTTGCTGAGTCCCGTGCCGGTGTAGGTGGCCTGTCCGTTGCGGGTGTCATTCACCATCTGTGTGTCGTAGGAGTCCCGGCTCAGCGAGGCGCCTGCGTAGAGCAGCACCTTTTCGTAGGCTTGTTCCGCCGTGTGGGTGGTGGTGTAGACAAAGGGGATGGGCTCGTCGAGCTTCATGGTGTCCTTGGTCTCGGCGGTGAAGGTGTTGTCGTTGTCGGCAGACGAGATTTGGGCGTAGATGCCGTAGGTCCAGTTGTCGTTGCTCACGTCGGTGTATTTCGAGTTCTTGTTGCCTTCCACGAAATACTTTCCCCAGATGTGGAGCGCGGGAGCGTATGACGGGTTTTCCTGGCAGTAGGCAGTGGTGCGGATGCCGATGCCGGCGATGCGCTTGGCCTTGTAGTTGGATGCCGAACCAGGGCCGGGCTTGTAGTAGTTGTTCACGATGTTCACCTTCATGGCTTCGCCTCCATAGCAGCCGTTGCTGCCGTAGTTGAAGATGACATTGTTGCGGTAGTCCATCCGTTCGTCGAGTTGGGTGGTGGGACGCGGGCCGAGGCGCGGTGTGCGCGAGGTGTGGTGTGCCAGCAGGTTGTGGTGGAAGGATGCTCCGCTACCACCCCAGTTGCCGCCGTAGCCGTGAGCTCCCTTGGAGTGTCCTGAGTTGACGAGGCTTTGTGAGACGAGGCACCACTGCACGGTGGTGTTGTGGTTGCCGAGCACGGAGAGGCATTCGTCGATGGACCAACTGACTGAGCAGTGGTCGATGACCCAGTCTTTCTGGTCGAAGCCTCCGAAGCCGTCCCAGCCGTCTGCGCCGTTCTGCTTCACGTTCTTGTTGCCCAGGCGGAAGCGCATGTAGCGCACGATGACGTTGTTGCCCTTGATGGAGCAAGGATAGTCGGCCACGCAGATGCCGTCGCCGGGTGCTGTCTGTCCGGCGATGGTGGTGTTGGAGCCGATGCTCAAGGCAGAGTTGAGGTGAATGGTGCCTGAGACGTCGAACACGATGGTTTTCGCGCCGCTCTGCCCCAAGGCCCATCGCAGCGACCCGGTGCCGGAGTCATTCAGGTTGGTCACATGGTACACCGCACCGCCACGACCTCCCGTGGTGTAGCGGCCGAAACCCTCGGCGCCAGGGAAGGCGGGAGTCTTCTCCTGTCCATAGGATGCCACGGAGAGCAGCAAGGCGGTGGCCAATGCCATGCAATGGATGTTTGGTCTCTTCATGATTTGTGTTGTTTTGTCGTTTCTTCAAATGGTTTTGCAGTGTGCTTGCGGCAGGTTATCTCACAATCACTTTCTTTCTGTTGATTACATAGATGCCAGGGCGCAAGCCTTCGAGGCTGGTGGCACGCAGTCGGACGATGCGTCCGTTGAGGTCGTAGATGTTGGCGGGCTTTTGTGGCGACACGGTGACATGTGCGATGTCTGTCGATACGGAGACGACATAGAGCAGTCCCTCGTTCAGGTGACTGGTATCCCATTCGATGCCGTCGGGGAGGTCGAGCGTCGGCGTTCCCGTCATGCTGCCCGCTTCCCATACGCGGATGGAGTCGCCGGCTTTCAGGATATGGCTGTCGACCAAGGTGACACGCAGCGTACCGTTGAGGGTCAGTCGGTTGATGCCGGCGATGCTGGTGCAGCCGGGGTTGGTGGCCGAGGCGCATGAGCGTGCCTTCACCTCATAGACGCCGTTGGGACCGATGGTCACGTTCTTGTTGCCGAAATAGAGGGTGCCAGAGTAGGAGCTGGTTGAAGCACCTGGACGCAGCGTGCCTTGGATGGTCACGGTGGAGTTGGTCAGTGGCTTGCTGTCCTTGTTCGTGCCGGAGAGTATGGCGTTTTGATTGACGGTGAGGCTGCCGGTGCCGAGGACGCCGGAGGAAAGGAGCAGTTCGCCCTGGCTGACGATGATGTTTCCGGAATTGTCGCTTATGCCGCTATAGGTGAGGCGGCCTTCGCCCATCTTGGTGAAATTGGCGTTGGAGGTCACCTTGCCCGCCCATGTCCAGTTGGCGTCGCCGCCCACCAGCCAGGTGTTGGCGCCAACAGAGGCACCACTGCTGAATGTGCAGGAACCACCGAGGCTTCCCGTGCCGGTGACACGGCCGATGCGGTAGGAGCGCCCGCTGTTCTGCAATTCCACGCCGGTGGGGATGTCGAATGTGCCGTTGGGCATGCCAAAGCTGTTGTCAAGGGTGAAGCGTGTGTCGCTGCTGTGCACCTTGCAGGTGACGGTGCCCTCGAATTCCGACCAGTTGCCGGTGATTTGCGTGCGGGTGGCGTTCCAACCCGAACCCACGACGACGGGGCAGTAGACGGTCAGCGTTCCCTTGCCAATCAACTTGTTGGAGAAGCTTCCCCGGTCGACGAGGTTCCATGTGCCGCGCTTGCCTTGTGGCACGTCGATGGTGTAACTGGTGCTGGTGTTCTCGCTGAGCGTGCCGTTCTGGAATTCCACCGTCTGTGCGGGTGTGTTGCTGTTCACGCATTGCACGGTGCCTCCGGAGATGACGAGGCGTTGCAGGCCGGTGTTGGAAACGTTGAGTTTCATCCATCCCGACCCTTTCTTTACCAGTCGGGTGCCCATCATCGGGCGGTCGACGATAAAGTCGGCCATGTTGTTGATTTGTCCGCCTTCCTCGCCGACGAGGGTGATGTTCGAGCCGTTGGTGATGGCGGCTGTGGTGCGCAGTTCGGCGCCGTTCTCCATGACGAATTTGTTGGAGGCGAGGGCCACGGCGCCGAGGTTGCCCTTGGGTTTCGTGGAGTTGGAGAGGGTGGTGATGGCCACCGTGCCGCCGGAGATGCGTGTGCCTCCGGTGTAGCTGTTCTCTGTCATGATGGTGAGGGTGCTGTTGCCCCGTTTCACCAGCGTGGTGCCGCCGACAATCGAGCCGGTGCCCTTGAAGACATAGCCGTTCTGGCTGTTGTCGACGATGATGCTGTCGGCCTCTATCTCGCTGTTGATGTTGACGGTGAACTTGTTGGCGCTGTCGTCGAAGGTGACGATGTCGCCACTGACGAAGACGTCTTTTTCGCCGGAGCTGTTGGTGAAGTTCTCCGAGCCGGCGACGTCCCAGGTGTCGCTCTCCTCGCCGGTCCACACGATTTCGTCGTTGCCGCGCATGCTGAGGATGTCGAGATAGAGTTTGCCGTCCTCAAGTGTGAGCACGCACTTGTGCTTGGTGCCGAGACCCTCGATGCGGATGTCGCCGAGGTTGCCGGTGACGGTGGTCGCCTCGCCGATGAGGTAGCGTCCCGGAATGATATCCGTGGCGTGGTTGACGAACTCAAAGACAGGCATGAGGTATTTCGGGCCGTATTTCCAATCCTTGGTCTCTATGGTGACCAACTTGGCCTGCACCTGGTCGGCTGTGAGGTCGTCGTAGAGGTCGAACACCACGCGTGAGCCAAAGCCGAGGAGGAGGGAGTCGGTGGCGATGACGCCTTTGTTGTCGGCGCGTCCTGGGCGCAGGATGGAGGCGTAGTCCATCTTGATGCGGCGGAACTGCCCTCCGTCGCTGTTGAGTTCGGCGAAGCGGTTGAGCCAGAGGGAGGAGTGGAGCATCGTGCCGTCGAAGTTCACCACGCCGGCCCAGATGTCGGTGTTGCCGGTGTGCTGTTGCTCCACCTTGGGGAGGTTGAGCGTGCCGTCGCCCTGTTTCACCAGGCGGGTGTTGCCGCTGAAGGCACCGCCTTCCACGTCGCAGGTGTAGTATTTGCGTACGATGACGGCGTTGCCGTTGGTCACGGTGCTGTTGGTGCCTTGCACCCAGGAGGGGACGTTGAAGGTGGCCACCCATGGCTGTGCGCCGTCGCTCACGGTGACGTGGGTGTCGTTGGTCTCGCACACGATGACGTGCTGGCCGTCGTTGGCGCTGCCGATGTTGCCACCGTTGGCTATTTCCACGCGTCCGGTCATGGTGAGTGGCGGCGGTGCGACGGTGATGTCTTCCAATTCACCGAGGAAGTAGCTGGCGTGAGGGGGTTGGTTGTAACCCATCGACTCCCACACCATGCCTTGGCGGTACTGGTGGTCGTGCCATAGCGTGTAGTTGCGGTGGTTGGTGGCGATGTCGGTGGTGTAGACGCGGATGTATTTGTTGTCGCTGGTGCGGAGGACAAGTTCCTCGCGCCAGTCGCCGAGGATGTCGCCGGTGGCGGAGGGGGTGTTCTTCGTCCAGTTGCAGTTGGCCGTCCCGTTGGCGGTGAAGACGATGGTGCCATCTGCCTTGAAAATGCGGCAGGCACCTTCGCGGCTGTTGGCGCCGTCAAGTCCCTCTTCCAACAGGTCGCCGTCCCAGTAGATGCGGAAATTGTTGGTGAAGCCGCCGGGGCCGTTGGTGATCACCTTGTCGGCCACGGTGGAGACGGTGCCCGACTGTGAGGAGTGGCCAATGCTGCCGGGGTAGTCGTTGGAGAAGTTGCCGCAGAGGGCACGTCCGTCGTCGCTGGTGGACTGCAGGCGGTAGTAAATCTTGGATGTCGTGGCGTCGCGGTAGTTCATGGCGGGGCGGTCTTCGTTGCAGGTGAAGATTTCCTGGCCGTGGCGGTAGGGGTCGAAGTCGCTGCAGTGCTGTGCGTCGCCGTGTCCCAGACCGGTGGTGGAGAGTCCCTTTCCGTTGTCGTCGATGACCATCGAACCGAAGACGATTTCATCGCGGCCGTCCCAGTCCACGTCGGCGATGCCGTAGTTGTGGAAGCCTTGGCCGAAGTATGGGCCGGTGTTGCCACTGTTCCACTCCCAATAGAGTTGGAGGGTGTGGTCGGGGTTGACCGAGAAGGCTTTCATATGGTGCTTGGTGTAGCATCCGCGTCCGAGGAAGATGAAGGGGTGGCGGCCGTCGAGGAACGGTGCGCCGAAATAGTGCTTTGTGGAACGGTGTCCGTAGCCGTCGCCCCAGTCGTTGGCATTGCCGCGGGGCAGGGGATAGGCCATCCAACTGGCGCCGTTGGGACCGATGGGGTAGGGTTTGGCGGTGGCGCCTTCCATATAGAGCAGGTATTCGGCACCGGTGTTGGTGTAGGTCATGTTGGCGGCGTGGTTCACCGTGTTGCGGGTGTTCACGTTCATATTGCCTATTTCTGTCTTCGTGCCATCGCCATGGTGGATGATGATGTTGTCGGCGGCGCGCATGAGGACTTCTGCCTTGCCGTCGCCGTCCCAGTCGTATCCCACGATGTCGTATTGCTCGTCGGGGCCGCTGCACATGTTGGGACCGAGGTCGATATACCACAGCCGTTCGCCTTCGAGGGTGTAACATTCAAGGAAGTTGTAGGCGGAGTCGTTGGCTACAGGACAGGGGCCGGTGGCGTCGCTGTCGAGGTTGTAGTTGCGCTTCACCAGGAATTCCGAGACGCCGTCGCCAGTGACGTCGGCCAAGGCGATGTCGTTGATGCTGTAGTCCTTGGAAATGTCCGTGCCACGTCGGGAAAGGATGGGTTTCACCGGAAATTCCTTGTACTGGGTGGACATGCGGGTGACAGGAGCACTCAATTCCTGTTCCACGCCCCGCACGACGGCTGCCACGCGGTAGGTGCTGCCGGCACGGCCGTAGGGGTCGGTGTAGTTGGACACGTTCAACGGCAGGCCGTTCAATTTCGTGCCGTCGCGGTAGAGGTTGTACTGGGTGTCGTAATACTCCTCACCGAAGATGCGCCAGCTGATGAAACTGCCGGAGCCGGAGGGTACGACGACCAAGCCGCGGTCGAGTTTGTCGGTGGTGCGTTGTGCAAATGTCGCCATGACGCACATCACGAATATGACAGCCAATAGGGTAAGTCTTTTTCTCATCGTCGTTATTGGGTTAGGGTTTGATTGTTCCAAGTGATGCATGGAAGGAAAACTGCGTCAACCTATTTCATATCAATGCGCATCTATCCATGATTGTGCAAAGATAATGATTTTTGTTTAAAAATATCTCTTATTTTAGCAAAAAACAAATGATGATGTCATTTAGTTGGGGTAAAACGATTTTCACATGTGTAATATGGTTCCTTAGACTTCAGGGGACTTGGTTATCCTTCACGCGAGTCATCATTATGGGATTCAAATGAAATGGTGGACTCATTCTTCAACAGACAGGTGAAATAATGGGACGGCAAACATTCCACCCCGTTTTTGAAATCTCTTATTTCTTTTCGCTATTATAAAAAAAAGTCGTACCTTTGCAGCCGATATACATCCAAGAACAATTTATGGTTATTTCTATCGATTTCGACGGGACGGTGGTTGAGCACCGTTATCCGAAAATAGGGGAGGAGATGCCCCATGCAACAGAGACACTTAGGAAACTCATGGAAGACGGGCATAAACTGGTGTTGTGGACCGTCCGCGAGGGTCGTCTCCTCCAGGAGGCCATCGACTGGTGCCGTGAGAGAGGGGTGGAGTTTGCCGCCGTCAATGAGACGTTGCGCGCCGACACCAACGAGCATTCCAACAACACGAGAAAGATTGATGCCGACATCTATGTGGATGACTGCAACATCGGCGGGCGCTTCGACTGGGATACCGTCTATCATATGATACACGACCACCTCGATTACTACCAGATCATCAGGGAGGAGAAGCGCAAGGCGCAACAACAGCTTCAGGAAATGGAAGAGCAACAGCCCAAGAAAAAGAAAAGGCGCTGGTTTGGCTTTTGACAACTGTTGGCATATAAATCTGTAATTCGGTTTTTTCATTCCAGGAATGATGACACAGAACATATTCAGGGGACTGGGCATCGCCCTTGTCACCCCTTTCAAGACCGATGGCAGCGTCGACTATGAGGCGTTGGCCCGGCTGGTGGACTACCAACTCGACAACGGTGCCGACTTCCTTTGCATCCTGGCCACCACAGGAGAGACGCCGTGTCTCACCAAAGAAGAAAAAGGGCGCATCAAGAAGCAAATCGTGGAACAGGTGAATGGACGCGTACCCATCCTCATGGGATGTGGAGGCAACTACACCGCCGCCGTGGTGGAAGAGTTGAAGAACGGCGACTTCCTCGGCATCGACGGCGTACTTAGCGTATGCCCCTATTACAACAAACCCTCTCAAGAAGGACTTTACAGGCATTTCAAGGCCATTGCCGAGGCAACAAGCCTCCCCGTCGTGCTTTACAACGTCCCTGGACGCACCGGCATCCTTATGAAAGCCGAGACCACCTGCCGCCTGGCACACGACTGCGACAACATCGTCGCCATCAAGGAGGCCAGTGGCAGTCTCGAACTGGTGGATGAAATCATCAAGCACAAACCCGCCAATTTCGACGTCATCAGCGGCGACGACGCTCTCACCTATCCCATGGTGGCCAGCGGAGCGGTGGGCGTGATATCCGTCATTGGCAACGCCCTGCCCAAGGAATTCTCAAGGATGATCAGGCTGGAGTTCAACAACGAATACGAGGCGGCAAGGAAGATACACCACAAGTTCACCGACCTTTACAGCCTACTCTTCGTCGATGGCAACCCGGCCGGCGTCAAGGCCTTGCTCCATGAGATGGGGTTCATAGAAAACGTCCTGCGCCTCCCCCTCGTACCCACAAGGGTCACTACGGTTCAGAAAATGAGCGAGATACTCAAAGGCCTCAAACTGTAACACGTCACAGGAAAGAGGCGATATGGACGAGAGGAGGGTCATACATGAGATCACGCCCTTGATGGGCAACGATGTGCTGTACATCGCCGACAGGAGGAAGAAGGAGTTCACCTATCCCATCCACAACCATGAGGCCTTTGAACTCAACTTCGTGGAGCATGCCGCCGGAGTGAGGAGGATTGTCGGAGACAACAGCGAAGTGATAGGTGAATACGACCTCGTCCTCATCACCAGTCCCGACCTGGAGCATGTGTGGGAGCAGCATGAATGCCACAGCGAGGACATCAGGGAAATCACCGTGCAGTTTGACTTCCGGACGGGAGAGGACACGCTTTTCGCCAGCACTCCGTTCATATCCATACAGAAGATGATGAACGAGGCACGAAAAGGACTGAGTTTCCCCGTGGGAGCCATCATGAAGGTCTATGGCATGCTCGACAAACTCAGCAGCATCAAGGAAGGGTTCTATGCCGTCACGCAATTCCTCACCATACTCTATGAATTGTCCAAATGCGAAGGTGCCACGCCACTCGCTTCCTCCAGTTTCGCCAAGGTTGCGGTGGAGGACGACAGCAGGAGAATCCTCAAAGTGAAGAATTTCATTCACCAGAATTATATGGATGAAGTCAGACTCGCACAGTTGGCCGACATCGCCGGCATGAGTCCCAGCGCCTTCAGCAGGTTCTTCAAACTACACACCGGGCGCAACCTCACCGACTACATCATCGACATCAGGTTGGGCGCGGCCTCCCGCATGCTTGTCGACACCAGCAGGAGCGTTTCCGAAATCAGCTTCCATTGCGGATTCAACAACCTCAGCAATTTCAACCGCATCTTCAAAAAGAAAAAGAATTGCAGCCCCACGGAGTTCAGGGAGAATTACAGGAAAACACGCGTCATCATCTGATAAAACATGAATAATCAGAAAAATCCGCAGCACCAAATTGCTGCGGATTTTTTCTGACTTTTTTGATTTTTTTTCGTTATACCATTATACCGTTATACCGTTATTCCGTTATCCCGTTATTCCGTTATACCGTAATATCGTTATCCCGTTATTCCGAAAACCTTCTAATCAATAAAACTTGAAATAGTTCTTGGCGTTGTTGTAGCTGATGTCCTCCACCATCCTGGCGAGCGACTCCATGTCGTCGGGCAGGAGACCCTTCTCCACGTCGTTGCCGAGCAGGTTGCAGAGCAAGCGGCGGAAATATTCGTGGCGCGGGTAGGAGAGGAATGAGCGGGAGTCGGTTAGCATGCCCACGAAACGGCTGAGAAGACCCAGCACGGAGAGGGCGTTCATCTGGCGTGTCATACCGTCGAGTTGGTCGTTGAACCACCATCCGGAGCCGAATTGTATCTTGCCCGGGCAAGAGCCGTCCTGGAAGTTGCCAAGCATCGTGGCAATCACCTCGTTGGCGCAAGGATTGAGGGTGTAGAGAATGGTGCGGGTGAGCTTGCCCTTCTCATTCAACTCGTTAAGGAAGGTGCTCATAGCCCTTGCGGTGGTGAACTCA
>Ga0310694_10003444_pt1 | contig 15555 bp, 12 predicted proteins | sample 174DNAGHGhighgp2_FD_203884 | JGI IMG/M metagenome (GOLD analysis project Ga0310694, IMG submission 203884) | Sheep rumen microbial communities from Palmerston North, Manawatu-Wanganui, New Zealand - 1742 DNA GHGhigh gp2 (v2) (version 2) | ecosystem: Host-associated > Mammals > Digestive system... | reverse complement strand
CAGATTGGTCGACTTGTCCTATTAGATTGATTTTTAGATTTTTGGCGAAATCTGGATTGGTTTCTTTCAGTTCTTTCATTGCCGACCACAGCTGAGGAGTGTTGCGCGATGGGGTAATCACGCCTAAATGGGTGATCGTAAATTCTTTAGAAAGTTGTTCTGAGGTGTTTTGCTGAGACAAATCCCAATCGTAGCCATTGGGAATCACACGCACGTTGCGTTTGCCTAATCTTCCAAGCCCCCTGGCGCTGTCCCATCCAATGGTGACCACCTTGTCGGCTTTTGTGAGCACTTCGAGTTCCAAGCGATGGTGCTTGCGGTCGGCCCAACGGGTAAGGTGCAGGTCGTCGTAGAAGTCGATTTCGGTCCATGGGTCACGGAAGTCGGCAATCCACGGGATGCCCAAGTCTTCTTTCAATTGCATGGCAATCAAGTGCATGGAGTGGGGAGGACCTGTGCTGATGATGGCGTCGACATGATGCTCTTTGAGGTATTCTTTCAGGTATTTCACAGAGGGTTTCACCCACCAGCAACGAGCATCAGGAATAAACATATTACCCCTGATCCATGTGGCCATCTTGTCTTTCCAGCCTGTCTTTTTTGTCTCCGAAGCGAAACCTGCTTTTATGGTCTCTTCTTTCTTGATGCCTAGAAATCTTTTATAGAACGAATAGGGTTCGGTAATGGGCCGCCTGATGACCTCAGCTTGGGGCGATACGTCTTTCTCCAACGATGGGTCGACAACCGGATATTCGGCGTTTTCCGTGGTGTAAATCACGGGCTGCCAGCCATATTCTGGCAGGTATTTCGACATCTTCAGCCAACGCTGTACGCCGCTGCCCCCCGACGGAGGCCAATAGTAGGTGATGATGAGTACGCGCTTCATTGTTCTTTGTCTTTTTTCTTTGGGAAGAAGGTGTAAACAATTGCTCCCAATATGCCGAAAGCCGCTCCGCTTCCTTCCATGCTTTTTAATTTGCCGGTGTAAATCAAGGCAGCAATAAGACCCAGAATCATCAGCAGCGAGCTGACTAACGAAACGGTGTTGCCCACTTTCCAAGCCTTGGGTGCGTATTCCATCACAATTTCGTGGTCGCCACTCGGGATGAGGGCGGCACGAAGCAGGTAGTTGGCGCGCAACAGCGGCTGTTCTTCTCCGTCGATATACATCTTCCAGCCTCGCTCGGTCCAAATCTCAGAGAAAACCACCAATGAGTTAGCGGTTTGAGGCCCCTGAGCTTGTCGAAGGGCCGACTTGAACTGATATGTCAACTTATTCGGCTGATAGTCAATCAGCTCAATCTGTCCTAAGATGCTGTCGTTCATCGCGTAATGGCCAACTTGTTGCTCAAATTCCTTGTTGAGGATGGCCGTTTTCGCTACGTCGGTGGTGGCGATGGCGTCGATTTCCTCGTTGGGCGTGTCGACCCAACGCACGTTGCGGGCCACCCATGCGTTGCCGAAAGCGTAAGGATTTTGCATCGGCTGGCTGTTGGGGTTATAGATGAAATACTTGGTGTTCAGCATGTTGACGACTTTTGCCTGCGACAAGGTGTTCAACAAGCTTTCAGTTGTGTTAGCACCCCTCAATTGGTTCATCTCACTGCTCAGATATTGCGTGATGACATCTTGATAGCGGCGCAGCTTGGCACCCGAGTAGCCGCCCAGCGACTTGTGGAAGTAGCAGGTGCTGGCATCGTTGAATATGTCTTTCGTCAGGTCGCCGACTCTGAAGTCCAGGGTCTTGTCGTTCAGGATGTATTGGTCGGCTGCCGTAGCTGTGTAAGGCTTCAGTGCTTTATGTTTGGAAATGAAGTCATCGTCGTTGAGGTAGCGCTTGTCGATGGTGAACATGTCAGCGAGGACGAGTGCCCCAAGGATGGCGAAGGCAGGAGCGGCTTTCAGCTTGCCTTTGCCGTAGAGGAAAATCGGAACGGCGGCAAGGATGATAAAAGCCAGACTGCGAAGAGTGTCCTTGCGGAAGATGGCCACGCGCACCTTTTCGAGTTCGCTGGCGAAGGCCGCATAGATGGCCCCGTCTTTGCCTTTGCCCATTTCGGCAAATTGCTCTGCCTCACCCTGGCTGAGGAAACTGAAGAATGCCTTTGGCGCAATGTAGAACAAGAGGCAGATGCCTGCCGTGATGCCCAATGCGATATAGAATTTCTTGAGGTTTTGCTTGAAGCTCTCTGGTTTTTTGGCGATTTCGGCCAAACCGAGGAAGCCTAAAAGCGGCATGGTGATTTCGGCCATCACCAAGGTCATGCTGACTGCCCTGAACTTGTCGTAGCCGGGCACGTGGTCCAAGAAGAAGTTGGTGAATCCCATGAAGTTTTTGCCCCAGCTGAGCAGGATGGAAAGCAGTGTGGCGATGAGCAAGGCCCATTTCAGCTTGCCTTTCACGGTGAGGGCACCCAACACGAAGAGGAAGACGACGATGGCGCCCACGTAAACGGGACCGCTGGTGTAAGGCTGGTCGCCCCAGTAGGCGTTGTTTTGAGCAATGTTTTGCCTGAAACGGCTGTCAGCCTTATCTAAAGCAGGATTCTGATTGCCGATATAGCCTGTGGCACCTCCTTTTGCATTGGGAATCAGCAGACTCCATGTCTCGCCTATGCCATAGCTCCATTGGGTGATGTAGTCGCGGTCGAGACCCTTGGTTTGGTTGTCTTCGTTGCGGGTCAGTACCGGTTTGCCTCGTGTGGTTTCTTTGCCAAATTCATAGTTGCCGTACAGCGTTGTCGAACAGGTTAGTACGCCGATGAGTGCAGCGACCAACAATCCTGCCGAGGCTTTGAAGAAATGCCCTAGTTGCTTGCTCTTGATGTCGCTGATGAACTCCGCAATAACCAAGATAAAGATGATAAGGGCCAAATAATAGGTGATTTGCATATGGCCGGTTCGTATTTCAAAAGCCAAGGCAAAAGCAGTTAAAATCCAGCCCCACAGATATTTACCCTTGTATGTGAGCAACACTCCGGCAATCACAGGTGCCATGTAAGCCATGGCCATGGCCTTGGCGTTGTGTCCGGCGCCAATGATGATGAATAGGTATGACGTGAATCCGTATGCGATGGCTCCGACAAAACTGATCCAGATGCTGCAATCGAGTAGCAAAAGCAGAATGAAAAAGCCTAACATGCTGATAAACACTGAGCCTATGGGATGGGGAAAGCCTAAAGAGAGTCCTTTATAGAGGGGACTTGTCAGGTTGCCTTCAGGTTTGATGGAGATGTTCCAAGCGGGCATACCACCGAAAGGAGCGTTGGTCCATAGGGTCTGTTCGCCAGTGGCATCGCGGAATTCGATGATTTCCTGCGACATGCCATAGTGCATCTCGATGTCGTGTTGCTTGATACGTTTGCCTTGCAGCACGGGGTTGAAGTAAATCAAGGTGATGGCCGCAAAGACGATGATGGCCGCCACGATACCGATGAGATTCTTGTTTTGTTGGAAAAAGGTATTTTTCATTGTGTCAAAATTAGCTTTGTCATTGATTGTGCTGCGAAATTACGGTTTTTCTTTTTGCAGTTTGTTCTTTCTTGCGAATTTCTCTTTCCAGGCGGCTTCAAGGAAACCTGTACCGTAACCAAAGAGTTGTACGTATGCTGCTGGTACAGAGAGGAATGCGACCTTCAAATCCTTGTTTTTGATGAGTGAGTCTACAAAAACCATCACGACATAAAGCGCGATGGGCAGCAACCATAGCCACGAACTGAAGATGGCGAGCATCAGCAACAGCAGGTTGCCGACGACAAACACGGCGGGCAGCAAGTGAACGAGTTTGAAGGTTTCGGGGTATTTCTTCCTTAAAACGACTCTTGCCTCGCCCGAATGTTTCACTTGCCTGAAAAACGAGCTGAACTTGACGCGGCGTTTGTGGTAAACAAAGGCATCGGGGAAGAGCCGACAGGAATAGCCATTGGCAAAGATTCTGGTACTCAGGTCAATGTCCTCGCCGTAGCGCATGGGCGCGAAGCCGCCTAAGACCTCGTAAACCGACTTTTTGATGCCCAAATTGAAGCTGCGAGGATAGAATTTGTCCATTTTAGCTTTGCCGCCTCGGATGCCGCCCGTAGTGAAAAACGAGGTCATCGAATAGTTGATGGCTTTTTGTATGGGGGTAAACGAAGGATGAGCGCGGTCGGGACCCCCAAAGGCGTCGCATGGTTCGCGGTCAAGCTCGTTTTTGATGATTTCCAAATAGTTGTCAGGAACGATGACATCGGAGTCGAGAATGATAAGGTATTCGCCTTGGCTGCGCTCGGCACCGTAGTTTCGCGACGGACCGGGGCCGGAGTTGGGCTTGAAATAGTAGTTCAACGCTAAGCGATCCTTGTATTTCTCGCAAACGTCGTCGCATTTCTCTGTCGAGCCGTCTTCCACCACTACGACCTCGAAGCCAGTGAAGGTCTGCCCGCAAAGGCTTTCCAGCAATTCATCGACTTCTTGTGGCCGATTGTAGACGGGTATGATGATCGAAAACAGCATTAATTGAATTTTTTGCAAAGATAGTGTTTCTTTGCGTATTTTTGCGCTATCAAAACAGATATTCCGAAAAATGAAAAAACTTATCTCCTTTTTCACCAAGATTTTTCCCCGCCAATGGCTCATCAAGCTGAGTTTTCTCTTTAGTTGGCTGATACGTCCGTTTTATCGTGGCGACAAGGTGGAATGTCCCGTTTGTGGAGGCCATTTCCGTAAGTTCTTGCCCTACGGTTATGGCGAGGCCATGGATAACCGATTGTGCCCCAAATGCTTGTCGTTGGAAAGGCATCGTTTGTTATGGCTATACTTGAAAGAGAAAACGGATTTCTTCACTGCTCCACTGAAAGTGCTTCATTTTGCTCCCGAGCAACCTTTTTTAAAGCGTTTTCGAGCTTTGAAAAACCTCGACTACACTACCGCCGACCTTGATTCGCCCATCGCCGATTTGCATCTCGACGTAACCGCCATCGACCAGCCCGACGACACTTTCGATGTGGTTATTTGCAACCACGTGTTGGAACACGTCAGCGATGCCAACAAGGCTTTTTCGGAAATCAAGCGAATACTGAAGCCTGGAGGCTGGGCCATCCTTTTGGTACCCATCAATCCCGATGTCGACACCTTCGAAGATCCGAGCATCACCGACCCTAAGGAACGGGAACGTCTCTTTGGACAATACGACCATGTGCGCCAGTTTGGCCGCGACTATGCCGAAGTGCTGAGAAGAGCAGGTTTTAAGGTGACCGAGGATAGGATTTTTTATGAGATTTCAACGGAACAGCGCGAACGGATGCATTTGGCGCGCAGAGGAGAGGAGATTATCTATCGTTGTGAGAAATAAAGCATCCCGTCGGGATGCCACGCTCGGTAAAACTACGAAGAACAAGTGCCTGCATCCCATCGGGATGCGCCATGACGAACAAAAACAACAAAAGGCGAGTCCCCAACGGGGTCGCCTTCGTTACCTTAAATGAGAAATATAACGGCTTCCGAAAATTAATACTCGTCAGAAACTGTAAGTTTTTTTCTGCCTTTGGCGCGGCGGCGGGCCAAGACTTTACGGCCGTTAGCCGTTGACATTCTCTCTCTGAAACCGTGTTTGTTTCTACGTTTTCTGTTCGATGGTTGATAAGTGCGCTTCATCTCTGTATCGTATTTATTTGTTCTTTTTTACGCTAAAATCCCTTTGAATTGGGCTGCAAAAGTACAAATTATTTCTTTTGCTTCAACAATTTTCTTGAAAAAAATGAAAAAGGCAAAACCGAATCCGATTTTGCCTTTTTCAAATGGTTGAAAATTAGCTGTTTATGCAACTACTTCCTTTTCGGGAATGTTCTTCAGCGTTTCGACGAGGAAGTCCCAGAAAGGCTGCACGCTCTCGATCAGCAGGGCTTCGTCGGGCGAATGGGGGTGTACCAAGGTGGGGCCAAACGACACCATGTCCCAGTGGGGATACTTGGAGCCGAGGATGCCACATTCCAGTCCGGCGTGGATGACCATCACCTTAGGTTCCTTGCCGAATTTGTCTTGGTAGACTTTCTTCATCAGGTTGAGGATGGTCGAGTTGATGTTGGGTTTCCAGCCAGGATAGTCGCCGGTCGAGTAGGCTTCGGCACCGTTTTCGGTGAGGTTCTTGCGGATTTGCTCGGCCAGTTTGTCCTTGTCGGCGTCGACGAGGCTGCGGGTGAGGGCGGCGCAGGTGATCTTGCCGTCTTCCATCTTCACCGTGGCGAGGTTGCTTGAGGTCTCGGTGGTGCCTTCAAAGTCGTTCGACATGGCGATAACGCCGTTGGGATAGCGGGCGATGGCGCAGAACATGTTGTCTTGCGTCTTCACGTCAATGACCTGCTTGGGCAATTCGGCAGCTTCGCAAAGGATGGCCAGTTCAGGTTCGGTTTTAGCAAACTCTTCCTTGCAAATTTCCTCGTATTCAGCGACATATTGCTCGAATTCGGCCTTCTTGTCGGCGGGAACCACCACGATGGCTTCGGCTTCTCTTGGGATGGCGTTACGCAGGCTACCGCCGTCGATGCAGGCAAGGCGCAGGCCATATTTCTCAGCCGCCATCAGCAGCATGGTGTTCAACACCTTGTTGGCATTGGCGCGGCCCAGGTTGATGTCCATGCCCGAGTGACCGCCTTTCAGGCCTTTCACGAAGAGACGATAGGCTGTCATTCCAGCGGGGACAGCTTCAAAAGTGGGTGTCCACGTGCCGATGGTATCGACGCCGCCGGCGCAGCCCACGTAGAGTTCGCCTTCGGTTTCGGAGTCCATGTTCATTAAGATGTCGCCTTTCAACACACCAGGTTGCAGTTTGTTGGCACCCGTCATGCCAGTTTCTTCGTCAATGGTGAAGAGGGCCTCGATGGGACCGTGTTGCAGGTCAGTGGCTTCGAGGACGGCCATGGCAGCGGCAGCGCCCAGACCGTCGTCGGCGCCGAGGGTGGTGCCGTTGGCTTTCACCCAGCCGTCTTCGATGTGGGTCTCAATCGGGTCGTTCTCAAAATCGTGTACCTTGTCGGCGTTCTTTTGCGGGACCATGTCCAAGTGGGCTTGCAGGATGACACCTTTGCGGTTTTCCATGCCAGGTGTGGCAGGCTTGCGCATGATGACATTGCCGCAGTCGTCAACGATGGTCTCCAGACCGTGTTCTTCGCCCCATTGTTTCATGAAAGCGATTACCTTGGCTTCTTTTTTTGAGGGACGCGGGATTTGCGTCAGGCTATGGAAGTTTTTCCAAATGCCACTGGGTTGCAATTCTTGAATTGTCATAGGCTTGTTATTTTGATGATTTCAAATTCAAGCGGCTAAAATACGGTTTTTTTTCTATGCTTGGACAAAAAAATACTATTTTTGCGGCAAAATTCTTAAAGCAATGAAGAAGATATTACCTATTGTGATGTTCGTCCTGTTGGTTTTTGCAGGATGCCAAAGGGGACCTGCCACCTATCAGATGGCCAATAGCCCGCGCGAAGTGGCTACCAACGCCGAAAAGTTTGCGAAGCAAGTCGAAAAACGATCCAAGCACTATTCTGCCGAGGATTGGCAAGTAACATTGGACCAGTTCGTTGCAATGAGCAAGGACTATGTCGAAAACTGGAAGGTCATGACCGATGATGAAATCATGCGTTTCGACAAGGCTCGCCTTCAGTTTATGAAGGCCGTCCATACCAATGGATCCGATGACATCGCTGGCGAGGTGAAAAAGGTTTACGGCGATTTGGTGCGATAAAGGCCCATCAAAACAAGAGAATTGTTAAGTGCTTTGCTTCGGCGGAGCACTTTTTTTGTGTTATTATATTAATAAGGTGTGTTTTTATGGAAATTTCTGAAAATTGCTCCGTAGGGGCTGTCTTTTAATAACAAAATACAATAATTCAACAGGTTGTACTCCGTAAGAGTTTTCTTTTGCTTTATTTGAATTCCCCTTATGTCTTTTTTTGTCTAAAAACAAAAATAATTACCTTGTTGTTGGGATAATCAATATATTTACTAATTTTGTGGCTCACAAAACGGATGCCACGGTGTGACAAACCGACAACGGCTGCCACGGTGTGATAATCTTACAATGGCTGCCACGATGTGACAGCCCTACAACTCTAAACTCTGAACTATCAACTCTAAACTAATAAAATGGACATTTTTGAAAGAATATCGAAAGATTCGGGTGGCCCGATTGGGCAATACCGCGAACGCGCCGACGGTTACTTCGCTTTTCCGCGTTTGGAAGGTGAACTTGGACCTCGAATGATCTTCAATGGCAGGGAAGTGCTCTGCTGGAGCTTGAACAACTATCTAGGCTTGGCCAACCACCCCGAGATTCGTCGTGTGGATGCCGAAGCCGCCGCCAAATACGGCCTCGCCGCCCCTATGGGCGCCCGTATGATGACGGGTCACACCCGTATGCATGAGCATTTTGAGCATGAGTTGGCCGACTTCGAGAAAAAGGAAGCCGCCTACCTATTCAACTTCGGCTATCAAGGCATCGTGTCGACTATCGACACGCTGACTACCATGCATGACGTCATTGTTTACGACAACGAAGCCCACGCATGCCTTCTTGATGGTATCCGTCTGCATATCGGCAACAAGTATAAGTACCGCCACAACGACATGGCCGACCTTGAGAAGAAGCTGAAGGTCGCCACCGAGGTGGTTGCCAAGACGGGTGGCGGCATCCTTGTCATCACTGAAGGCGTGTATGGCATGACAGGCGCTTTGGGCGACCTGGCTGGCATCGTGGCCTTGAAGAAGAAATACAGCTTCCGCATCCTCATCGACGATGCCCATGGTTTCGGTGTGATGGGTCCCAACGGTCGCGGCACATCCGAACATTTCGGCGTGATGGACGACATTGATATCTACATCGGTGCCTACGCCAAGGCTATGGCTATCATTGGCGGTTTTGTGGCAGGTCCGAAGTATGTCATTGAGTATCTGCGCTATAACATGCGCTCGCAGATGTATGCCAAGAGCTTGCCTTTGGCCATCGTCGAAGGCTGCGAAAAGCGTTTGGAAATCATTCGTAGCGCCGAAGGCGATGCCTTGCGTGCCCAGCTGTGGAAGGTCACCCGAGCCTTGCAAAAAGGCTTCCGTGACCTGGGCTTCGACATCGGTCCCGCCGAAGCTTGCGTGACGCCAGTGCACGTCCAGGGCGACGTGGTGCAGGCCACCAATATTGCCATGGACTTGCGCGAGAACTACAAGATTTTCTGCTCGGTCATCACTTATCCTGTCATTCCCAAGGGCATGATTATCTTCCGAATCATCCCGACGGCGGCTCACACGATGGACGATGTCAACTACACGTTGAACGCTTTCGCCGAAGTAAGGCAGAAACTCGACAAGGGCTTCTATGATGGCACCGAAGTGCCGAACATGAGGATCGAGTAATCATTTTTGGCGATTTATTGTTCTAAAAAAATCCGCCCTCCCATGTCATTCCTGAATGGAATCTATGGGAGGGCAAATTTTATCAAAATAAATAGAAAAATAATTCAAAAAAATGTTTCAAATTAAATTAAATTTTTTCTATTTTTGCACCTTCAAATCAAACTTAAAAATTATAGCTATAAAACAATGAAAATCAATTTCTTATTTGCTGCTGCATTGCTTTTTTCCATCAGTATTGGTGTAAAGGCGCAACAAATGCCAGCCGATTATGTCCAAGCAAATGAACTTGGCGAAACTGCTCAATCCAAGACCGAAGCGAACGATAGAGAAGTCGTTGCATTACCTTACACCGATGGCTTTGAAAACGGCTTAGGTGGATGGACGCTTGTAGATTGTGAAGACTATACTGGTATAACCGAAGAGGACCAGTATAGTGGTACCCATGCTTTCCAATTCCAAAGCACTTACAATCCGCCGCAATACCTCGTTTCACCGGAGTTTGCAGAGAATGAAAATGGTTTGAACGTGCAGTTCTATTATAAGAATGACTTAAGCGAAAACCCTGAGAGTTTTCGCGTAGGCTATTCCACAACGACGAATAATGTGACCGATTTTTATTGGGACGAACTTGTGACTATCAGCGACATGAGCTGGACTGCTTATGAGCATGTCTTCCCCGCTGGAGTTAAATACGTTGCTATCCAGTGTCTTTCATTTCATCAGGCTTATTTGTACCTCGACGACTTTTCGTTTTCTGAGTATACAGATTGCCCATATCCTTCAGTTCAGTCGTTTACAGACCTTACGACGAATTCCGTTGTCCTGAACTGGACTGGAAACAATGACAGCTATGAACTGAAATACAACAAGTACTACCTCTCCACTTTTGAGGACGGCTTTGACGGCTGGACCGCTATTGATGCCGATGGCGATGGATATAATTGGAAGTGGGGCCATAACAATGATGACTTTACCTATGGCTATTTCTCGGAATATGGTGTCTATTCGGAGTCATACGATAATGATGAGTTTGAACCACTGGCACCTGACAATTATTTGGTGTCGCCATTGGTGCCTCTGGGTGGTAGCATTTCGTTCTTTGCCAGAGGTTGTGATGGCTGGGCTTTTGAGGAATATTTTGGTGTTGCGGTTTCCACTACTGGCAATAGCAGCGCAGACGATTTTACAACCATAAGTGAATGGACTGCTACAGAAGGATGGCTTAAATATACTGTAGACCTTAGCGCCTATAGTGGCATGGGGTATGTGGCCATCCGCCATTTCAATTGCAGTGATCAGTTTCAACTCGCAGTTGATGACATTACCATTGAATATACTCAGCTTACGACCATTGAAGGAATTTCGGAAGAATCCTATGTCGTTCATGGCCTTGAACAAGGATTGAGCTATACTTTCTGGCTGCGTGGCAATTGCGGGACATCAACAACAGGTTGGAGTGTGCCGATTTATGTTACGCTGCCGCTTGGCGTTAGGTTCATCAACTCCGGTGAATGGAATGAGGCTTCCAATTGGCAAGATGGAGTCGTCCCTGCTGCGGGTAGTGATGTCGTCATTGCTGCCAACGCCATCGTTCCTAGTGGCTATGTGGCCGATGCCGGTAATGTGCTTGTTCTGCCCGATGCCAATGTCACGATAAAAGATGGAGCGCAACTCGTCCACAACAATACCATTCGCGCTACTATGGAAAAGAGCATTGAAGGCTATGAGGATATGGATAATGAATCAGGATGGTACAGCATTGCTTCGCCTGTCGAAGGAGACTATAGCACCGATGGCCTCACTGTTGGGGAATACGACTTGTATCTCTATCATGAGCCTTCCCATTACTGGTACAATTCCAAGTATGAAGCCAACAGCTTCAATACACTGACGAATGGTCAAGGCTATTTCTACGCCAACATCGAAGACCGCACTTTGACTTTCAGTGGGCAGATGCCTTCTACTGAGGCCTGCATCGTTGAGCCACTCAGCTATGCAGCTTCTGGTCGTCTCAAGGGCTACAATTTGGTCGGTAATCCGTTTACCCGTAGCCTTAATCTTGGCGATGTCGAAGTTGGGAACGAAACCTTGACGACTTATCTGGTGGCTGAAAACAGCAGCGAGTTTGTCGCTTGTCATATTAACAGCAGACCCATTAAACCAGGTGAGGGATTCTTCGTCCAGGCTACTGCCGAAAACCAAGATGTCGTGTTCAACAGTGCTTCTACCACGCGCAGCTCCAAAGCTACACAACAACCTGCTTTCATCTGCATCGAGGCCAGCAACGACGACTTTACGGACCGCGCCTATGTGCAATTCCAAAAGGGTAACACCTTGAATAAGATGGAATTGCGTGACAAACAGCATAAAGTGTATGTGATGCAAGACGGCGAGAAATACGCTTCTACCACCATTGACCAGACCGAAGGCGAGATTCCTGTCAACTTCGAAGTGGTGAAAAACGGCACGTATTCCATCACGGTGGGCGTCAAAGGTATAAAGGTTGAATACCTTCATCTGATTGATTACCTCACTGGCGCTGATGTTGACCTCCTGGCCACGCCGACCTATACCTTTAAGGCCAACACTAGCGATTATGCTTCACGCTTCCGCTTGGTGTTTAGCTCGAACAATAATGGTATTGAAGAAGCCGAGGAGGTTTCCACAGCATCTTTTGCTTATTTCGATGGTAGCAGATGGATGGTGAACAACTCGGGCGAAGCCACACTGCAAGTGATCGACGTGATGGGCCGCGTGTTGAGCAGCGAGACCCTTAACGGCAATGCCGAAGTCAGCATCAACCAACCCGCTGGCATTTACATGCTCCGCCTTTTGAATGGCGACAATGTAAAAGTGCAAAAGGTAGTGGTGCAATAATCCTATCGTCTGTCAACGACAACGCGGATTTTATGGATATGCACGGTTTTTTCCGTGAAAATCCATGGAATCCGCGTTTTTTTCAAAAATATTCGTATTATTGCACTTTCAAAATACAAGGATAGTCATAAAAATGTGATAATATGATACTCGTAAAACAAGCGGGCGTTTACGTCAATATCCTGAATTGTAGGCTCAAGAAGTATTTGGCCGAGGTCTTCAAGAAAAACGGCGTCAACCTGACTGCGGAGCAATATTTGGTGATGGACACACTTTGGAATGAAGGAACGCTCACCCAGCAAGCCATAGCTTTCATCATTCAAAAAGACAAAAACTCAGTGACCCAATTCATCGACAATCTCGAAAAGAAAGGTCTGGTGACGCGCTCTGTGGCGAAGGAAGACCGTCGCGTGAACAATATTGTCGTGACACCTGAAGGAATGGCACTTAAAGATTCAACCAAACAATTAGCCATAGAAACGATGAACAAAGCACTTGAAGGCATTCCTGAAGAGGATGTGCTCATCTTTGTGGATGTGCTGAAGAAGATTTGCAGCAATATTTGACAGATTTCATGGTTTTTATGGCAAATGGTATGATAATTGGACAAATAACTTAGAATTATGTTATTATTTCTTATTTTTGTCCTCAATTTTTCAACGAAATGAATAGATTGACAAGATTTTTAATGGCATTTCTGGGATTGGCCTTGATTATGCCATCGTGTAATAAAGGCCCGGGTTCTGGTGGTTCGGGCACATTGCAAGGTTATGTGAAACTGGTGCATCATCCCGATGACGACTACACTTTGACGCCCGACACAATGGCGGCGGCCAAGACGGATGTGTTTCTCGTCTATGGCGACCAAACCTATTTCGGCGACGATGTGGAGACCGGCCCCGATGGCATGTATCAGTTTGAATATCTTCTGCCTGGAGAATACACCGTTTTTTCCTATTCCACTTTGCCTTCGGGCGAAAAAGTGGCTGAAAGCAAAACGGTCAGTCTGGCAAGAGGCACTGTGCAGCAAGTCCCGACAATTTATGTCCACGACGGCAAAGCTTACGGTACATCAATAGTGAAGGGCCGGGTGATGGCAGCCTATTATATTAAGGATGATGGCACATGGCAATATCATTCCGAAGGACCTGCCTATGAGCAACGGGTTTATATCCGCAGGGTAGGCGAGGAGTTCCATTTCGACGATACCCGCACGGGCGTTGACGGCTGTTTCGCTTTCCAAAAGCTGCAACCTGGCTCATACGAGATTTATACCGTAACCGAAGATGTCGATGAGATGCCTTCGTTGCTGTTCCAAACCATCACCGTGGGTGAAGCGGGACATATTTATGAGCTTGAAGAGCCTTTTTATGTAAGAATCAATTTATAAAACTTGAAAATGAAAAGATTAGTAATAATATTGGCCTTTATGACCGTCACTTTAGGAGCCTTCGCCCAACAGGTGTCGGACGCAACTGTGGTCAAACGAGAAAACCGTCGCGGCATGACCGTGAAGGAATGGAACACCGCCGTGGGCAGCAGACGGGCCTTCTTGGACCGTGTGACGACCTACGACTCGCTGGGCCGCAAAATCGAGGAAATCGAATATGCCAGCTACGGCCAGAAATGGCGCGTGGTGAGCGAATACCCTGCTGGCAGCGACATTACCGCCAAAGTGGTGCGCGAAATCGAGTACAACGACCGCGACAAAGTGGCACGCATCCGCAAGTTCGAGTATAACCCCGACGGATCTAAGAAACGCCAGCTCAACTATTATCCCAACGGCAAGCTGGAGTCGGTGAAGACCTACGAGACCATCTACAAGGAATGACCGACGAGATGCTCCATATCGTGCAAGGCATGAACCCCATCACGCTCGATGAAATGGGCGAGGTGAAGCTGATGAACCGCATCGACACGAAATATGTCGTTACGGAAACGCAGTTGCACGATATTTTGTTGAGAATCAAAGAATCATACTATGCGCAAGAGGTAGCAGGCAACCGATTGTCGCCCTACTCGACGGTGTATTATGATACACCCGAGATGACGATGTACATGGTGCACCACAACCGCCATTTGGTGCGCGACAAGGTGAGGGTGCGCACTTACGTCGACTCCCACTTGACCTTTTGCGAGGTGAAGCACAAAAACAACAAAGGGCGCACCAAGAAGAAACGTATCGCCGTCGACCCCATCCCCAACATCATCGACAATCCCGAAGCTGCGGCTTTCTTGGCTGAAAAACAGCCTTACGATGTCGGCTCACTGAGTCCGCACCTCATTACCATCTTCGATCGAATCACCTTGGTCAACTATGGCAAGACGGAGCGCCTCACCATCGACTGCAACCTGCGTTTCGAGAACCTGAAAAACAACAGTTCGGCCTCGATGTCGCCACTGGTCATCATGGAATTGAAGCAAGACGGAAGGGCACAATCGCTGCTGAAAGAGGTCCTGTTCGACATGAGAATCAGGCCCTTCAAGGTAAGCAAATACTGCATCGGCACCGCCATGACCAACCCTCTGGTGAAACAGAACCGGTTTAAGAAGAAATTGAGAAGAATTGAAAAATTGAAATCTGTAGGGACGCAATGATTGTGTCTCTGCAAGACAATGAATTAACCAAAACAACACATAATCAATATGTTTCTATTACAAGACCTCTTTATAGGACAGGAATACGACGAGGAAATTGCCCGCGAATTTGGCGGCGGCATGACAGGTGCCGACTTCCTTGGCGTTCCCTTTTTCGACCCGCAAAGTATCTTGACCACCCTGATCAGATTTGCCTTCAACCTCCTCGTGTGTTGGATTATCATCCATTTTTTCTACTACAAGAAAGCCAACCGTAAGGATTATTATTTCACCTTCATCATGTTTGCCGTGGTCATTTTCCTCATCATCTCGTTGATGGAAAACATGAAGATGAACATTGCTTACGCTTTGGGTTTGTTCGCCATTTTCGGCATGATACGTTATCGAACGGAGACCATCAAAATCCGCGAGATGACTTATCTTTTCGTGGTCATGGGCCTTTCCATTGTCAATGGCATGGCACTTTCGACGAGCTATCTTGAACTCCTGATGGTTAACTTGTTGGTAGTGTTGGTGGTATGGATTATGGACGGCACCAGAATCTTGAAACACACAGCCACCAAGATTATCCTTTACGACCGCATTGAGAACACCAAACACGGCAAGGAAGAGGACTTGAAAGCTGACCTTGTTGAACGTACTGGCTTGGATATCAGCAAGGTGGAAGTGGGCCATATTGACTATCTGCGTGACGTGGCC